>Ga0222713_10000110_pt1 | contig 86279 bp, 83 predicted proteins | sample C33_649DmetaG_FD_165061 | JGI IMG/M metagenome (GOLD analysis project Ga0222713, IMG submission 165061) | Estuarine water microbial communities from San Francisco Bay, California, United States - C33_649D | ecosystem: Environmental > Aquatic > Marine > Unclassified | place: USA: California...
TATATCAATGATGAAATTCGTGGTGAGCGATTCAACAAATTTGAAGTGGTCGAAGATAAATAATATATTATGAGTCTCGTATTAGTTGTAGACAAAGGCGGCATGCCCAAAGACTGGGTGAACTTCGAAATGGCAGCATGTTATTATGCCAAGAAAAAAGTTCTCTGGGAATTAGGCGCAAAAATTAAAACTATGTTCGGTGGTCACAACGAACATGGTGAGCAGTCGCGCATTGATATTTCTTGTATCATTGGTGTAAGTGGTCCATTGCTTGGCGATAAGTTCTATAATTCTCAGACTATCTTCGCTGATCGTATGACGCTGTATTCTCGCGATCAGCATCTTTGCGCATATTGCGGAAATGAATTCAGCACCAGTCAATTAACGATTGACCATGTTCATCCAAAGTCGCGCGGAGGTAGCAACCAGTGGGCGAATTGTGTCACTGCTTGCCGTCCCTGTAATCACCGAAAGGGTAATCGAACTCCAGAAGAAGCCAGGATGCATCTTCTCTATGTTCCATATGCTCCGACAGTTCATGAGCGTATACTACTAAAGAATCGTAAAGTTCTAGCAGACCAGATGGAGTATCTGAAAGCCAGTATTCCGAAAAATTCTCGTATTTGGAGAAATTAGTGGAACTGCCAACCTTTCAGCATATTCAAACGTTTGACAACTTTCTAACAGAAGAAGAATTTGTTGAGTGTGAGAATCATCTTCTTCGCCCTATGTGGGAGAGAACAAACTCAAACGCTGCGATGGGCGTAGAATGTTTATTCTGGAGAATGGATTTAAAGAAAGATAAGTTCTTCTCAAAACATCTGTTCACTAAAATTCAAAAAACACTCAAAAGAAAGTTTGAGATTTTTGACCTTTATGCAAATGGGTCTTCAACATCGATGGCGAGTTTTCCCCATATAGACGCCAGAGAACACGGAGTTCATGTATTTCTTCTCTATGTAAATAGAGACTGGCAAATTGAGTGGGGTGGGCATACGACATTCTTGAATAAATACTTCGATATTGACGAAGATACTGAGGTTGGAACTAATGAAACAATCAGTATTCTTCCTCGTCCGAACTCTGCTTTGTTCTTTCCTGGAAATATTGTACATCTTTCGGAAGCACCAAGCAGAGAGTTTAGAGGTTTAAGGCAGACTATTGCGTTTCGATTAAGAGAAGTTTAATGCTAACAGTAATTACACCTACAATGTGGAAACATGCTCCGTTTATTGGGATGCTCGAGCTTCTTGTGAGTGTTGCGTCAGTGGGTGAGATATTAATTATCGACAATCATCAAGAAGTGATGCCAAATGCAGATGTACTCAAGCACAGCAAAGTTCGTGTCTATAAAAGATTAAAGAACATGTATGTCTGCCCTGCATGGAATCTTGCTGTCAGTCTTGCGAAACACGATAAACTCGCGTTCCTTGCAGACGATATTGATGTAGATGTGAAAGTTTTTGATAAAGTTGATACTTTCTTGAACGACAACGTTGGTATGGTTACGGTTCTATCACCTGATAAAGAATCAGATGAATATGAAGATTTCCTAACAACCAAAACCATTAAGATCACAAAGTCTACACCAGAAGATGGTGTTGATAAACCAAATCCGATCGGGATTGGTAATCTATTCTTTATGATGAAGAAGCATTGGTTAAATATCCCAGATAAACTAAAGATCATGGGTGGTGCAAGTTATCAGTGGAATAAACAACATATCGTTAGACAAAACTATATTGTTTATGATTGTGAAATGAGCACACCACATAAAGTCACAATTGACAAACTCGAAGAGAATCCAGAAAATAAAATTTCGGAAATTCTTCGCGCTGATGAAACTTATTATAACTCTTTATTTGGAAGTAATGTATGAGCACAGGTGGAAAGGGAAGTAAGCCGAGACCATTAAGCATTCCAAGAAAACAGTTTGAAGATAACTGGAATCGTATCTTTGGTAAAAAGAAACGAATTAGTAAACCCAAAAAAGAATTAACTGAAAGAATTGCGGAGTAGACTAGAGGTCAAGTCACCAGACTCATAATCTGGTTTTCGTAGGTTCGAATCCTGCCTCCGCTACCAACTTTATGAAAAAAATACTTACAATAATTTTTTTCTGTTTAACTCCTGCTTATGCGCAGGAGGTTGAACCATTACCTGGCATGCAAGAAGTCATGGCAGAAATGGTCAAAGGAAAATATCGCGCCAGAGAATCCAGCGCAACAGCATGGGATGAATCAGATGTTCTCGTCACATCTGCTCATATTGATGCGATTATTGAGGGTGAGATCTGCAATAATCCTCTACGCGATGTCAAGTTCGTGGGTAAAGATAAAACCAAGCCACTTATTTGGCGTCAACCACTAGCAATGGAACCTGCTGAGTTTCAGGGTTTACTTAGAATTTTAGATGATGAGCGAACTATGGAAATGAACGTTGAGATTAAATCTCAAGGTTTAGTATTAAGAAACACCACAATTAAAATCAACAATGAATCATTCCCATATGTTTGGTTAGGTGCAGGAAAGGTCATCAAGGGTATGAGCGGCGGTCCTGTTGTCGCAAAGAATGATGGTGCGGTTTTAGGAATTATTATGGGTCGCCCAGTAAAAGGTCTCAAAAAGTATGAGGACGTTGAGAGCAAATATACAGATCTCAATTTGTTTATTCCATACAATGTGCTGAAGGAAGTTTGGAAAGAATGTAAGAGGTGATATGCTCTCCGTAATTATGCCAACGATGTGGAAATTCCACTACACGGTGAGATTTCTAGAGCAGATTGTTAACTATGATGCCATCGGCGAAATTATTGTCATCGACAACGAATCATCTAGCCGACCAGAATCTGCTGTATTCACTAATCCCAAAATCAGACTCATAGATTTTGGTAAAAATATATTTGTAAATCCTGCCTGGAATCACGGAGCATCTACTGCTCGTTACGATAATCTTTGTTTCTTGAGTGATGATGTGATTGTTGACTTGAGATCGTTTTACGAAGCAGATAGGTATCTGACTGCCAATAAAGACAATTCAATTGGTTTACTTTGTGGATTGTGCGAGCATGAATTGCACAATCAACCAAAAATCTCAACTGGTGAGATAGAAATCTATTCCACAAACGAGAAGCCAGGAATTGGGTTTCATGGTGGGTTCTCTTACTTCTTTTGCAGAAAAGAATCTTATATGCCAATACCAGATAAACTTAAAATTGTATGTGGTGACGCTTATCTTTGGAATAAGATGAAAGAACTTGACAAAACTCATCATATGATGTATAATTACTTTTACTACAGCCCATGGAATGTTACAGTGAATTTCATCACCAAAACCGATGAGTTGGCGCAAATTTTACGCGAAGATCTAGAAAACTGGGATCGTATGATAGAAAATAAAGAGGTTATGTACTCATGAGAACAATTTTAGTATTTGGACTTCCTGGCTCTGGCAAGACTACATTTGCTGCTAAACTCAAAGAACTATTTGGTGATCGTGCGATTCATTTCAATGGAGATGAATTTCGCAAGACTTATAACGATTGGGACTTCTCAGAAGAAGGTCGTCGTCGCCAAGCGGAAAGAATGCGCAATGCTGCTTTGAATGCACACGCCGAAGGTAAACATGCCATTCTAGATTTTGTTTGTCCGAAACAAGAATATCGTAATCTGATAGATGCAGACTATGAAGTCTATATGGCAATTCCTCCTGTTCGAGATTTTCCTGACACAACTGCAATGTTTGAGAAACCTGAGAGATTGTTCGTTTGGGATATTGAAAGTTATGCCGAATCTGACAAAAGTGTTGCGGATTTATATTCTCTGATTATGGATGTAAATTACGATTACAATGCACCAACTGCTTTGATGATCGGTCGCTTTCAACCATTCCATGCAGGACACAAAGCATTGTTCTTGAAGGCACTTGAGAAACATGGGCAAGTCTGCATTGCTGTTCGTGATATGGTACAGGATGGTAATAATCCATTCAATGCATATGACGTCTCAGAAAATATTAAAAGAGAACTGATTGATTATGCTGGCAAATTCGAGGTTATCGTTTTGCCAAACATCGTTGATGTTGTTTATGGTCGTGATGTGGGTTGGACGGTCAGCAAAATCGATCTTCCGCCAGAAATTGAGGCAATCAGTGCTACGGAGATACGAAAGAATATGAAGCAATTGAATTTAAATTTCCCAAATGATTTCGATGGCGCACATCAGGTTGGTGGTGTGAATGATCAAACGGCAAAGATCTACGAAAGCCCTGACAAGGGGAAAACTATATACGAGAGAGACTTTGGGTCTGCAGAGCGCACTCTTGTTAAAACATCGGTTCAACAACAGTGGAATATCACATATAACGGAACTCGTATAGATGAAGATTATCGACGCATTCACATTTAATAATGAGATCGATATCGTAAAGGCACGACTCGAATACCTTTACGACCATGTTGATCAATTCCTGATTATTGAGAGTAATTACACTCACACAGGAACTGAGAAGCCACTAAACTTTGCAAACAATCTTTCTCAGTTTGCGAAGTATAGAAATAAGATCAGTCTACGTTGTCTTTCCGTCGATAAAGAATACGATTTTACAGACTCTTGGAAACTCGAGAATGCACAACGAAATTTTATCGGTATGTGCGTCGACGAGTATTCAAACGACGATATTATTATGGTGAGTGATGCGGACGAAATTCCAGATCGCTCAGTTTTCTCTCAATTAAAGTTGATGATGAAGACTCACGATATTGTCAGATTTAATGAGACGATGTTTTATTATAATCTATCAACACGACTCACATCTTTCCCATTCTGGGGTGCCAGTTACGCAGCAAAGAAAAGTTATCTAACTGCTAAAGGCGCAAACAATTTAAGAATGGGATTGCGCGAGGATAGTGATGGTGGTCTTTCTGCTGGTTGGCATCTAACATACTTCATGACACCAGTGCAAATTAAATCGAAACTAGAAAGTTTTGCACATAATATGTACAACACAGATTACTATAAGGATCTTGAACGTCTGCAAGAATGCATCGATGAACGCAGAGACTTGTTTGATCGTGAGGACCATCACTTTGAAGAAGTAGATCCAGAAACATATTTCCCAGAGGAATTCTTACGAATCTTTAGTAAGTGGAAATGATAATGTATGAAAGTTCTTTTTCATGCAGAGCAGTTGAATTATCGCGGAACTACTAACTCGATTCTAGAGTACGCTCGCTACAATCAAGAAATTCTAGGCAACGAATCAATCGTTGTTTACTCTCAAGAAACTCCAGAAGGAGTTGATGTTGGCTCTGTCCCTGAAGTGGTTGATCAAGTTAAATCTCAATATAAGACTCTTACTTACGAAAGTAATGATCATCTAAATCGTCTTGCTGCTGACTATGATTTCTTTTATAGTCAACGCGCAGGTGAGAAAGTCGACTCTCACACTCAGCGCAAAAACGCAATCATCGATACTACAAAGTTTGGCGTGCATTGCGTCTTTCAGTGGTACGATCCACACGGTGATGTTTATGCGTATATCTCAGAGTGGATGTCAAAAAAGATTGCAGAAAATTATGGTGTAGAGAAACCCATTCCATGGGTCCCTTATGTTGTTAAGATGCCTGAGCCAAACTTTGACACAAGAGCATTTTTTAATATTCCGAAAGACAAATTTGTAGTAGGTCGCCACGGTGGATACAATACACTGGATATTAAACAAACCATCGATGCAATCATTAAAATCGTAGAAACTCGAGATGACATTGTCTTTCTTTTAGCGAATACGAAGCCATTCTACGAGCATCGAAATATCATCTATGCTCCTCCATTCTTTGGACAGCAACAAAAAGCGAACTACATTGGTGCATGTGATATGATGCTGCATGGTCGATTCTTGGGAGAATCATTTGGTCTTTCTATCGCAGAGTTTCTTTATCAGAACAAGCCAGTGTTAGCATGGAACGGTGGATTTGATCAGAACCATGTTCAAACACTTAAACCGTTTGATCTTCTTTATAGTCCAGATGTAGATGAGATTTGCCAACGAATCATTAATCTTAAAGAAAATCCCAGGAAGTTGTATTACAAGGGTGCCGTTGATCGCTACTCACCATACAATGTCATGCAGCAATTCAAGAGAGTATTCCTAGATGCTTAATGTTTTATTTCATGCATTTAATCTGGGGCATCGTGGGGGAACAAACTCTCTACGAGATTATGCGATTTACAACGAAACAATTCTAGGAAATCGCAGCACCATTCTATATCACACCGAAGGTCATCAGCGTTCTGAGCCTGATGTGATAGAATCGTTGTCTAAAAGATTCGAATTAATTCCTGTATCAACAAACAGAGAAGTTGATGCTCTCGTAAAACCATTTGATGTTGTCTACAGTCAGCGCAGCGGATATGACGAAGAACCGAGCATTCGTTCTGCTCCATTTTTACTGCACGGAGTGTTTTGTAACTATACTGATCAGTGCACTCGGTTTGCATATGTGTCAAAGTATCTTTCTGATCGTATGAAATTTAATGTTGGCAAAGATGTCGCTTATGTTCCACATATGATTGATCTACCACAGCCGAATGATAATCTCAGAAAACAATTAAACATTTCTGATGATCAATTTGTGTTTGGAAGAATCGGTGGTTGGTTAGAGTTTGACATTCCATTTGTTCATGACGCCATTTCTAAAATTCTATCTGTTCGTAAAGATCTTGTTTTCTTATTTGTAAATACTAAACCATTCATAGAACACGAGAATGTAATCTATCTTCCAAAGTCATTTGATCAGCAGTTTAAAAGTAACTTTATTAATACATGCGATGCGATGATTCATGCAAGAGAGATGGGTGAGACATTTGGTATTGCGATGATGGAGTTCTTACAATTCAATAAACCTGTACTTGCATGGGAGAAGGGCAACGATTTAAATCACGTCGAAACTCTTCAGCCATTTAATCTGCTATATAATTCAGAGGACATAGTCCAGAAAATTTGCGATTTGGCAGACAATCGAAAGCGATATGATTTCTCTAATGTTGTTGCTGAGTATACTCCAGCAATTGTGATGAAAAAATTTGATGAGGTGTTTCTTCATGGCATTAAATAAATTTCTCTTTAATACAAGAGCAAAGGGTTTACCTATTGACGTTGTTTACGACGTTGGTGCATTTCGTGGTCAATGGAGTATGGATCTGAAGTATAACGTTCTTCAGAATGCTCGATTCTATCTTTTTGAAGGAAACAAAGAATGTGAGGAAAGTTTGAAGGAAAAGAAGTTGATGTACTTCATGGACGTTCTTGCTGATCCAGGTCGCGGTGAAGTTGACTTCTATAATGGTACAAACACTGGCGACTCATACTATCAAGAGACGACCAAAATCTATGAGAACTTTCAACCCATTCGAGTTCCAACAACAACGTTGGATGAGTTGATTGACAAACATAATTTGCCGATTCCAGATTTCATCAAACTCGACACTCAAGGTTCTGAGTTAGATATCCTCAAAGGCGCAACAAAGATCGTCGGTAAGACTCCATTGATCTTCACAGAAATGCCAATCATTGAGTATAACAAAGGCGCACCGAAATTTTCAGAATACATGGATTTCTTCAAAGCGCATGATTACATTCCAATTGATATTTTTGATATTCATCGCGCCGAAGAGACTCTGATGCAGGTTGATATCATGTTCATGCTCCGCAAAGAGAAGTATAGAATTCTTGGCGAGAACGACGTAATCAGAGTCTGAGGTCGAGAGAGCCGTTCTCCCCCTCTCCCCCTACCCTCGGGAACCCCTAAAACGACCCCTCTCCTCGGGCTTCTCGCTCGGCGAGAGAGGCTGTCGTAAGTTATTGATTTCCTTCAGTTTTTTACTATTGCTTTTGCAGACCGTCTGAGGCATAATTGTCTTATCGGATGGGAAATCGTTCCCGCGAAATAGGAAGGAAGAAGATTATGGGTTTCACTCTAAACGAAATGAAGAACACTCTCGTGCGTGAGCGTGAGGTTGTGCGTGATATGCTCGCTGATATGAAGCGCATGCGTGCAGCGATTCGAGAATCGCGAAAGTTGCAGCGCGTTTTGCGCACCGATATCCGTCGTGAGCAGCAGATCAATCGTGTCGTGAAGGCTGATGCTCGTGCGGCTGCGAAGGCTGCGCGGATTCTGGCTCGAAACCAGCGAGCGCATGCGCGTATCGCGAAGTTGGAGGCTCGTATCGAGGCTATGCGTCTGAAGGCAGCAGCGTAAGTTGTTGATTTGTAAAGGTTTTTTCCTGTTGCGTTTTTCTTGCAAAAAGGTATAATTGTATTATGATGAATGAAACGAAAACCCAAGCCGCGCTGGGCATTGCGCGTCAGGAACTCAAGGACACTCTTGAGCGTGTAAAGGAACTCCGTGTGAAGATTGCGAATCTGCGTCTTGACGTGGCTGCTGAGCGTGAGGCGCGCAAGGTTGCGCGTGTCGAGAAACGTGCGGCGAAGATTGCTGCAATGGAGGCGCGAGTTGCCGAGATGCGTCTGAAGGCAAACGCACCGAAGCAGATTCGTAAGAACTATCGTAAGGCGAGTGATGCTGTGGTTTATACTGCCGAGCAGATCGCCGCGCTCAATGCTGAGCGAGGTCTTGCCTAATGAATACTGCGAATCCTCTTGCGCTGGCGAGTGCCAGCGATATCAAGACTCTGGTCTCGACTGGTGCAGTGGCTCACGCTGATGCGATTGCTCGTGTGGATTCGGTTCTGACTCGCAAGAGTCTGACCGATGGCAAGAAGGCGCGATGGACTCGTCTCCGCGAGTGGCTCGTGCGAGAGCAAGCCCAGACTGAGGCTGTGATTGCGTAATTCTTGCTGGTTTACTTTTGCTTTGATTTGTTTTATACTATTGTTGTCCGTTGTTATTGTTATGGAGATTTTTTATTATGGCTAATCCTACTCGAAAGATGATTGAAGTGTATGAGATGTTGAAGGACGGCAAGCCGCTGAAGTTCGATACTCTCGTTTCGCGACTCGGCTGCAAGCCTGTGACTGCGATGGTCTTGATTTGTGCGTTGAAGCGTGACTGCAATGCTGATATTGAGACGATCCGCGATGGTCGTAAGGTTGACTCATATCAGTTGCATAATGCTGCTGCGATTGCCAGCAAGATGATTGGTAAGGCGAAGACCATCAAGGCACCGAAGGCTGCGAAGGTTGCTGTGCTGAAGACCAAGATTGCGGTTGGTCGTAAGCCGAAGGCTGTTGCGGTTGATGATGGTTCAGTTCCAACCGTCGAGGTTGAGGAAGTTGGTTTCGACGAACTTGCCTCGCTGAAGGCTGAGTTGGGTCTGAGTGACTCTTATTCTGAGTAAGAATCTCTCGGAAATTGGGGGACGCAAGTCCCCCTTTTTCTTTACAGGTGAATTATGAATAAGACTACAGATGATGATTTGATGGCGGTTGAGATTGCATATAGTGAACTCACTCGTAAACTCGCAGAGAACGGTGTAAATCTTTTTGCTTGTTCTGCTGTTATGACAAAGTTGGCATTTATGATCTACAAAACATCACTCAATGCTGAAGACTATGAAATGATGATCAATAGCATTTCAGATAGTCGTAATCAAATCATGTCATTTGACGAAATTGCAAGTATTGGTCGATTGAACTAATGAATCGTCAATGGCGTCTTGCCGATAAAAACAATCACTACTATCATCAATCACATAATGGGTTGATTGTAGGTCATGCGTACAATGTTGTTCATACGATTGTTTGGGGTGCGAAAATTCCAATCAATGCTGCTGAGGAATTGATCCTCGGTCAGTATGTTGAACTTGAATACGCTAAACGAGCGATTGAAGAATATTGGGAAAAGGATGACAAAACATTTGAGGCGGTGCATGAACATCTTTTATCTAAATCGTGATACGAAAATCTGCGCTCAAGAGCATTGCGACAAACATGTCGTCAAGATGATCGTTGAGTATGCGCAATTGATGTCGACTGCTCATCGCATTCTCGATGGCAATCACTATTTCGACAAGAGTAAAAACAATCGCAAGATTCATCGTTGGAAGTTAGATCAGTATCGTGAAGATACGATGTATCATGCAGTGAGTTGGAATCATCCTTCTGCTATTTGGGTTCGTGAGTCTTTCGATCACTACCAGTGGCTCTGGAATATGGCTTCTGAACTCTGTCAGGAATATCGCCACCGCTATGGCGGCGCGAATGATAAGCAGCACAAGTCGTCGTTGGTCATTCAGAAACTCAGTTTCGCTCCTGATAATATCCCCCGAACAGGAGTCTTTTCCGAGCCGCCACAAGCCATGCCAGAGGATGTGAAGGTTCCTGGAAACTCGATCGCTGCTTATCATAACTATTATCGAGTCTACAAGAAACGTTTTGCGCGATGGACTAATCGTGAGGTTCCTTCGTGGTATAAATAAGAGGATGAAGAAATTCCTCGATTATCTACAAGAAGAAGCCGCAAAAACCCATGGGCTCCACGTATTCGACGTGGATGATACTCTCTTTCACACGACTGCCAAGATCCGTGTAATGAAGGGGAAGAAACAAGTCGCTTCTCTTTCCAACTCAGAGTATAACACGCACAAACTTCCTGCAGGACACCATTACGATTATTCTGAGTTTCGTTCTGCAGAAAAGTTTGACACTGAATCAAAGCCAAATCAGCGTATGATTCAGAAGATGAAACAGTTACACGATAAGACCAAGAAGGGTGGTGGTAAGGTTATCATCAATACTGCTCGCGCAGACTTTGATGATAAGGATCGTTTTCTTGATGCGTTTCGTAAACAAAAAGTCGACATTGATAACATTCATGTTCATCGTGCAGGCAATTTAGATACTCAAGGTACTGTTGCTGATAAGAAAGCATCAATCATTCGCAATCAGATTCAAAAGGGAAATTACAAACATGTTTCTCTTTATGATGACAGCGAACAAAATCTAAAGTCATTCTTAGAATTGAAGAAAGAATTTCCGCACATTAATTTTAATGCGCATCACGTGAAACCAGACGGAAAATCAAAACGATACACTGGGTGATATATGCCAACATATGAGTTTGTGAATACAAAGACTGGCAAGATTGAAGAACATATGATGTCTGTTTCTGCCTATGATCAATTCAAGGCAGACAATCCGCATTTAGAAAGATACTATAGCGATGCACCGCTATTCAGTTACAGCGGAACAAAAGATTTTTCAAGTGGAAAAACAGATAACACATTTAAAGAAGTTATGCAAAAGATTGCTGAGAAACACCCAGCAAGTCCACTAGCACAAAAAGTTTTAAAGAAATCGACGAAGGAAATTAAAACTCGTCAGGCTCTTGAAAAACACCGTAAGAGGCAAGCCGCTGCTCAAGCAGGGAAGTGAGGGAGTTTTGAGTAAGAAGAAAAATGGAAACACTAACACTTACATCGAAATAACATCGGAAAATACGGAGAAGAAGCCACCGCGAATCAAAGCAGCGGAACTGAAAAAATTTGAACCACTCACACCCAATCAAGCAAAGTTCTTTGAAACTTATGCGCGTGGTGACTACTTTACCATGCTCTGTGGTTCAGCAGGTACTGGTAAATCATTCATTGCTTGTTACAAAGCAATTGAAGAAGTCCTCGATCGTTCATCACCATTTCATCGTGTAGTCATTGTTCGCTCTGCTGTTCAGTCTCGTGATCTTGGATTCACTCCAGGATCTGTTGAAGAAAAAATGAGTTTGTATGAACAGCCATATATGCAGATCTGTCATACGTTGTTTGGTCGTCGTGATGCATATGATGCGATGAAGGAATGTGGTCGTATTGAATTCATCTCCACGAGTTTCATTCGCGGTATGAGTTTCGATGATGCTGTAATCATCGTCGACGAATGCCAGAATATGACTTGGGAAGAGTTGACTACAATTATGACTCGTGTGGGTTATCGCTCCAAGATCATCTTCTGCGGCGACTACAAACAGACAGATCTTTATCGCAGCAACAAAGACAAGAGTGGACTTCGCAAGTTCCACGAGGTTGCCAAGACTATGCAGTCGTTTACCAATATCGAGTTTACGACAGAAGATATCGTTCGCAGTAGTCTTGTCAAGGACTTCTTGGTGGCTGTTGAGAAGTATGAAAGGCAAGAAAATACTTGACTTTTACTTGACTTTGGTATAGAATAACTATGTCTGGTTTCATTGAGTATCTACATCATGTTTAATCGTATTCGTCATGACTTTCCCAAACTCTTGCAAGAGAACGTTGATGGGACTCGGCACTATGTCACTCCGACTGGTGAGAAGTATCCGTCTGTCACCACAGTTCTTTCTGATTATGGGAAAGAAGCAATTCTAGAATGGCGCAAGAGAGTCGGCGAGGAAAAAGCCAACGAAGTCTCTCGCAAAGCCACTACTCGTGGAACCAGTGTCCATAAAGCATTGGAAATGTATCTCAGCAATGAGGATGTTTCTTCTCTCGAGATGCTACCGAACGTCAAGTCTTTGTTCGTTCGAATGAAGCAAGAAATAGATGCCAAGGTCAACAACATTCATTGTCTTGAAGATCGTCTATTCTCTCATGAACTACAACTTGCTGGAACAGTCGACTGTATTGCTGAGCATAACGGCATTCTCTCTGTGATCGACTTTAAGACTTCTGTAAGATTAAAGAAAAAAGAGAACATCGGCAATTACTTTATGCAAGCCGCTGCCTATCGCCAGATGTTCTACGAGATGACTGGTCTAGATGCCAAACAGGTCATTATCCTTATCGGTGTCGATACTGCTAACTTCTGCCAAACTCTTGTAGTCAAAGAGGATGAATTGGAACTACACAAGCAAGAATTGCTTAAATATATCGAAGCCTACAGAACCAAGAATAACTTGCCTTTGCTTTGATTCTGTAGTATACTATATCTGTCCGTTACGATGGAGAAGCAAATGAAATGCATATCTTTAGTTGCTATGAGTGCAGTCCTCCTGATTGGCTCGCAAAATGCCGCCGCTCAGAGTCAGGACGATATCGACGTGTTGTTAGGTGCCGCTGCTGGAGCCGCACTTGGTTCAACAATCGGCGACGGTGATGGTCGCAAGGTTGCCACTGTTCTTGGTGGATTGATTGGCGCAAACATGGCGCGGAATCGTCATGAGGAACGTCATGGCTATCGTTATGTCGGTCAGCGTTTCGAATCAATCTGCAAAGATCGTGTTCCTGCACAGTATCGCAATAATGTCGGCGTTGCGCGTTCTTGGGTGCAAGGTTGTGTTGCTCGCCTTGAGCAACGTCAGGCTGAACTTGAACAACAAGCATTTGAGGAGGCATTGAATGGATCTGCCAATTAATGAGTATGAGTTGAGCGTGATCATTGAATGTTTACAGCGTGATGGTCGCTGGGAATTGCGCGATCGACTTCTTCTTGTTTCAGAATTAATGAAAGACGGAAAACCTTACAAGAAGATTCTTCGAGAGGAATACAATCTCGTCGCCTGATAGTCTAAGACTATTATAACCATTGAATCAATTTATCGGTAGAATGACGTAAAATTGAATTTTTACGTTCTATATAATCACGAACATTTCTTTTATAACAGGAGTTTGGAAATGAGAATGAAGACAGTTGGAGATAAGTTAAAGAATTTTGCAATCACTGGCGTGAAGCCTGGTGCTCTTACACCTGATAACGCATTTGAAACAATTACGAATGAATCTTTCGCAGGTAAGTGGAAGGTCATTGTATTCTATCCAAAGGACTTCACCTTCGTTTGCCCAACGGAAATCGTTGCTTATGATAAGTTGAACAAAGATTTTGCTGACCGCGATGCGGTTCTTTTGATCGGTTCAACAGACAACGAGTTCTGTAAGTTGGCGTGGAAGAATGCTCATGAAGGTCTCAAGGCAACAACCTCTTGGTTCTTTGCTGACACTGCTCGTGATCTTGAAGATGTCTGGGATGAAGATACAAACAGCCTCGTTCAGCAACTCGGCGTATTCTACAAGCCAGCAGGTGCAGCACTACGCGCAACATTTATTGTTGACCCAGAAAATGTCATTCAGCACGTTACAGTAAACAATCTTAATGTCGGTCGCAATGCTGATGAAACACTTCGTGTTCTCGATGCACTTCAGACAGGTGAACTTTGCCAATGCAATCGTAAGGTTGGTGAAGAAACATTAGTCATTGGCTAATATGAAGAAGAAAAAGGTTCACGTTTGCCTCGGGTGTGGTTACCAATACGACGAAAAGAAGTATGGTAAGTTTGAAGATCTAGATGAAGATTTTCTCTGCCCCGATTGCAAATGCGAAAAAGATATGTTCGAAGAAAGGGAGATTGAACAATGAGTTGGGTTGATGAAATCAAGGATTGGATTCCAGAGTACGCAAAGGACATTCGTCTCAATCTGGATAACGTCATCAATCGCAGCACATTAGATCCTGTTGTGGTCAATGGTGTTGCGCTGGCTGCTGCTTTTGCATCTAATAATGATACACTAGTGAATCTGATCAAGCCAAGAATGCTTGAGCAAGATAGCAATGCAGCACTCAGCGCAGCATCAATCATGGCGATGACAAATGTGTGGTATCCATATTTGGAAATGACAGGTGACGCTGCAATTAAAGGATTGCCAGCACAACTTCGTATGAATGTGATTATGAGTCATGGTGGAACAACAAAGGCGAATTTCGAGGCATATTCTCTCGCCGCTTCTATCGTCGGCAGATGCCACTTCTGTGTCAAGGCTCACTATGACACACTCAAGAAAGAAGGGTTTACCGTTGAACAACTTCGCGACGTCGGTCGTATCGCTGCGGTTGTCGCTGCTGTTGCAAAAGTCTATCGCGGCTAAATAAAATTAATGGTTGTAAACTGACGACTAAAGGTGTTCTGGACTCGGGTTCGACCCCCGACATCTCCACCAAATGCCCATCACCTCTGCAGCAATGTACGTGGTGGCTATCTTATGGGGATGAATTTGGCTTCGACAGGGCAAGTAATAAACCGACAGCAACCAGTGAGGCGACTGACTTAATCAGCGCAAAAACAGTAAATGCAAACGATAGCAATTACGACGTTCGACTTGCTGCCTAATAAGCAATAGTAAGTTGTAGGGTTTGGTGGTTTTTCCTAGTAACAGAAAAACCACCTATATTTGAGGGTAGACCCAAGTCCAAGAACCATCAGGTAAATATGACTTTCTTCTACCAGTTGCAGTTTTTGAGAGAGCAATTGCACCTTTTTTACCGTTTTGAGCGGCTAACGGATTATGAATTCCTTTGTTCCACGCCTCACAGCCTTTTAGTTTTTCGCTTATGGCGATTTTATGCTCTTCGCTAATCGTTCCACCCTTATTTGTAAACTGCCATTTGTCAAATTTTATAGCGTCCTCTGGAATCAACTCTAATTGTTGATCAGAGGGTAATTGTGTTGGATCGAACTCTGTGTTGAGAATTTCGCAGAGTCGTTTAGAGAAATTATAAGTATACATGCTGGCACTCCTTACAGTGTTAGAGTCGGTGGATACTGGTAATATCGCGACCGACACCTTTATTTATATAATTTTTTGTGTGAAAAGTGTCTGGAGATCATTTAAATTGAATCATCAAAGTGTGTTGAATATTCGAGTAATGAGAAATCTCTAAGGTACAAAGACTTTACTAATCCAATATTTTCTTTATTGTAAGTCTGCACATACTCATTATCAATATATGTGCTTTTATTTCTATGTGAAATCTTTGTATTAAAATCATCTTCAAATTCTTTTAAGTTCTCAAATCTATAGACTTTATCTAGTTTTATTTCTCCACAATCATCCAACAAAAAGAATGATTGATCGAATAGACTAAAATTATTTCTATTGAGTGTGATTGGTGAGAACAGAGCGTCACCCATTGTCCTCTTATACTTCAAGAAATCATTAAATGTAAATGTTTCAGAAAGGCTAGACAAAGAGTTGTATTTGAGTTTTAGTAGAAATGCTTTATAATGACTATACGCTCTCTGATATGGATTTCTCACCACAGCAAATTTGAAGAACTCTGAGGGGTTATTTGCAAGAACTAAAGAATAGTATGGATCGTGATTACTATATGATGGATTTCTTCTGGGCGAATGTTCTCTTGAATATTTTTGTCTTAAGAAATCATTTATGGAAGTTCCAGCAGTTCTTGGCACATGAACGAACATCACTCTACTTTTATCTTGCATAAAAATACCTTATAATATATGCCTAAATATTTATTCACTGCAAAAAATGGAGGCAACTAACATGGATGCAGTCGCAATTTTGACTAAGATCGAACAATATTTTGACCGTAATCATAATCTATTTATGAGGTTTGGTGGACTGTTTGCTATGATCTTTTTCATGATGTATGTGCCATACAACATGGTATCTCGCGTAACAGATAAACTAGAAGCGCAACAAAATGTCTCTATTGCGCTTGCTTATGAACTTCAACACATGTCTTCAAAAATGCAGTTTCTAGAACTCTCATATGACGATAAGAAAAGGGTCATGAGAGAGGTTGAATGTCTGGCGCAAAACATTTACTTTGAAGCAGGGTCAGAACCAACTGCAGGCAAGATTGCGGTTGCAACTGTGACGCTCAATCGGTTTCGAGAGGGATATGCTAAAAGTATCTGTGGTGTTGTGAAACAAAAGTATAATGGAGTATGTCAATTCTCATGGGTTTGTGAGAAGAACAAGACCATTCGATCTAGATCTAGTTACAGAGAAGCAATTATAATTGCTGAGAATATGTTGATTTCTAAACGAAATTACGGTACAATGGATAATGCTTTGTACTTCCATGCAGACTACGTTAATCCTTCGTGGGCAAAAACAAAAGATTTTGTGAGGAAGATTGGGCGACATCTCTTCTATAAAGAGGGCTGATATGCGAATTATTGATGATGTGAAACTTGACTATAAAGATGTTCTTATAATCCCCAAGAGATCTGCTCTGGCATCAAGAAGTCAAGTAAATCTTGAGAGAAAGTTTACTTTCCGTAGTGGAAATAGTTGGGTTGGTATTCCAGTTATTGCTGCAAATATGGATGGCGTTGGAACACTAATGATGGATGATGCGATGAACAATCATAAGTGTATGGTTGCTCTCACAAAGCATTATTCAAAAGAGGATCTTACTGAACAGTTTACTAAACGATTAAACAGCAGTGTTTATTCTTTAGGTATCTCAGATTCTGATTTGCAGAAATTTGATAGTGTATTCCATTCTGCAGCATATAACCAAAACATGCGTGTTTGTATTGACGTTGCGAATGGCTATACGCAATCGTTCGTTGATTTCATTCAAAGATTTCGCGAAAAGTATCCATATGTGGTACTGATGGCAGGTAATGTTGTTACACCAGAGATGACAGAGGAATTAATTCTCAGCGGTGTTGACATTGTGAAGGTTGGTATTGGTCCTGGCTCAGTTTGCACCACTCGCAAGATGACAGGCATCGGCTTCCCGCAGTTAAGTGCAGTTATAGAGTGCGCTGATGCTGCACATGGTCTCAAGGGTCACATCATAGCGGATGGAGGGTGTTCCGTTCCTGGAGACGTTGTGAAAGCATTTGCTGCGGGAGCCGATTTCGTGATGCTTGGTGGTATGTTGGCTGGTCACAAAGAAGGTGGTGCATCAGCAGTTGGTGGTAATCAATTCTATGGTATGAGTTCTGACACTGCCATGGATTTACATAATGGTGGTGTGGCAAACTATCGTGCCTCTGAAGGCAAGACTGTAGAGATCCCATACCGTGGTGAGGTGAGTAGAACGCTGCAAGAAATCTTTGGTGGTCTACGCTCAGCATGTACATATGTTGGAGCAAGTGAATTGAAGGAGTTGAGTAAGCGAACCACTTTTGTTCGTGTGACTCAGCAGTTGAACAATTCCTTGAGTGCATATGAGATCTAATATGGCAAGTCGAGAAGAAAAAAATAACTTTTCTATGATGATCATGGAAATGGCAATGAAAGAAAAGATTGATCATATGGATGCAATCACTTCATACTGTGAGCGTAATAATCTTGAGATTGAAGTTGCTGCAAGTTTGATCAATGACTCGTTGAAGAGCATCATTGAGGGTGAAGCAATGGAGTTGAGGTTCTTACCGCGAGGAAGTCGACTGCCTCTATGAATGGATACGATCTTTATTGCATCTATCAAGCCATCAAGTTGCACTTCACGTCAGAGAGTTATAACTTCTTTCAATATGATGGCAAAACTCGAGTATCGGTAGATGCATTTCAAAAACGTCGTGACAAGTTTCTATTCCATCGCCTTGCGCGCAAGTATCGCGACGATGAGATGGTTCCATTTCTGGTTGCTAATTTTGTACACAGTGATGATAACTGGACCAAGTCATTGCTTGAAGACCAGGCTGAAGAAACTTATCGGGATTGGAAACGAACCACCGATTCCATGAGCAAGGTTTATGTGGAAGATCTACAGAAGATTTGCCCAGACCCTAAAGAATTTAATAATTTATTTAAAGTTGAAGATGGACAGTTTCCAAAACTGTTAGTAGCATTTCTCCAAAAAGATGTTACGATTGAGACTCTTGTGATTCTTAATAACATCTTCAACTTTATTCAAATTTGGGACAAGAAGATTTCAGATGATATCATCTACCCCAAAGTGTCAAGAAAGGTGCGCAAGTATGGTGCCTTTCTTGCGGTGAACGTTGACAAGTATAAGCAACTGACAAAGGAAACTTTACTTGCTAACGAAAATGCTATATAATGTTGTTGTGATGATGATAATGTGGACAAGTCGATATACACTTAATACTACGCTATACGGAGAATACAAATGAGTCTATCAAGTCTAAAGAAGGGTTCATCCCTTGATAAGTTGAAGAAGGCAGTTGAGCAATCTTCTGCTGGTAACACTGGTGGCAAGAACGTTGATGATCGTTTTTGGCAACCAGAAGTTGACGCTGCTGGCAACGGATACGCAGTTATCCGCTTCCTCGATACGCCAGCCGTTGACGGTGAGGATGGTCTACCGTGGGTTCAAATCTGGTCACACGGTTTCCAAGGTCCAGGTGGTTGGTACATTGAGAATTCTCTCACAACACTTGGCAAGACCGATCCTGTTTCTGAGTACAACACTGTTCTGTGGAACTCAGGTATCGAAGCAAACAAAGAAATTGCTCGTAAGCAGAAGCGCAAGTTGACTTACATCGCTAATATTCTTGTTGTGTCTGATGCAAAGCGTCCGCAAAATGAAGGTAAGGTGTTCTTGTTCAAGTTCGGAAAGAAGATTTTCGACAAGATCAAGGAGCAACTTGAACCGCAGTTTGCTGATGAGACTCCAATGAATCCGTTTGACTTTTGGAAGGGTGCTAACTTCAAGGTCAAGATTCGTAATGTCGAAGGCTATCGCAACTATGATAAGTCGGAGTTTGAGGCTCCTGCTGCATTGCTCAGTGGCGACGACGATAAGATCGAAAAGGTCTGGAAGTCTGCATACTCACTCAAGGAATTCCTGAAGCCAGAAAACTTCAAGTCCTATGATGAACTCAAGGCGAAGTTGGATAAGGTTCTTGGTGCTGGTGGGGCAACTGCTGCCGCTGCAAAGAAGATCGAGGATGAAGAGGCACCAGCCCCTGTAGTCCGTTCGGCTCCTGCAAAGAAAGTAACTGCTGAAGATGTTAGCGTCGATGATGACGATATGGCATTCTTCGAGAAACTTGCTGCTGAGTAATTTTGATTAGAAAACCGTAGATGTTTTCAGGGGGACTTCGGTCCCCCTTTTTTTATGCCAAAGAAACTGACGTAAACGATGTTGGATGTTCGAAATCGTTTGATATGATTCTATTGAAAGTGTCATCAGCGAATCTAGGCTGTGCTTTTACAACACCACCATTATTTGGTTGTGGTGGTTGCGATCCTGATCTTTGACCACCACCAGATGGCACTGGTACTGGTACAACACTTGGAGCACTGGATGCTGCTGAATTATCTGCACTTTGTTGTGCTAATTGTTCACCAGAAACTGCCTTACTGACTGCTGTAACTGCTTGCTTAGATTGATATGATTGACCATCAAGTGGAACGATGGCTTCAGTCCCGTGAAGTGTTGCTGGATAACCAGACTTTGGACCAGAGGCAACACCACCTGCTGCAGCATACATTGGACCGCCTTGTGATGGCTGACCTGTGCCACCTGCAGGTGTATATTTTGTTGAATACTTGTCAACTTTGGCGAGAATCTCAGCACCATAACCTTTATCAAGACCTAACCCAGCACCACCAATTGTTTGAGTGACTGCACGATTGGCTGATTTTTGATCTGGAAAATCTTGTTTGCCTTTTAAACCAGTCATAACGAATGCTGCAGCAAGTTTAGCAGCAATTGATGGATCGTTTGCTTGATCAGGATTGCCGATCAGATCTACACCAATCATTTTTCCATATTTGGCGTAATTGTTCTTGCCAGTAATTTGAATGAATCCACGACCGCGATACTTCCATCCATCTCCAGGCTCATTGTTTCCCATGCTTTGACCAATTCTATCATTCATTCCATAAACAAGTTCTGCCATTCCCTCTGGGTTTTTTACTGCCTTTGCTTGTAATTCTTCGTCAGAATACTTTTTAAGTCGAGTGAATACTGTTCTGATTCTTTCAATAGATGTATAGTTTAGATTTTCAGATTTTGGTTTGAATCCAGATTCTTTTTCAATGTTTGCGAGCAGCGCTGCTTGAGCATATGGATTCTTAAGTCCATATTCAGCCATAGCACCCTTAACAATACCAACTACGGCACCTCCAGCACCTCCGCCGCCTCCACCTGCTGGCGCAGCACCTCCTGGCATGTTTGATCCAGAAGGAGTAGCCGTTGGAGCGCCACCACTAGATGCTGGTGCACCACCTCCACCACCTGTCGCAGCTCCACCGCCGCCACCACCACTTGGCACGACCTTATTTTGATATTGATCGTACTGACCACCGCCTCCACCACCACCTCCACCACTTGGAGCTGGTGCTGGCGCACCGCCACCACCTCTTGGTGCTGGTGCTACTTCTCTGCGCTTCTCGGCTTCTCCCTTTGATACTGGCGTTACTTGTTCTGGACCCTCAACTGGTTTCTTTAAAAACTTAAATGGTTCGAATGTGAAACCACCAATTGGACCAAGTGTAAATGGATCAAATCCTGGTAGATCAACTTCAACAGGACCCATTATTTCTGGAATATCTAATCTAACATCTGCTAAAAACTGTTTAAGTTTTTCCCACATTGGAGTTACGATTTCCATAACCCACTTAACACCTTTACTGCCGATATTCCAAATGAATCCGATTGCTTCTTTTAGAAATGGAATAGCAAATCCGATTGCACCACCAATGAGTTTATAAAAACTCTTGAGTGAGAAAATGTCAAGAATATCATTAATGCCGTCATCTAGTTTCTTGACGTCTTTAGTGAGTTTATCAAGTTTCTCGCCAGTATCGTCTTTCTTTTCTTCTGGTGCTTCGGTTTCTTTTAATGTTTGGCTTTTTAGATCGGCATCAACTTCTTTAGTTGCGGTTGGTGATGGTGCCATTGCTGCACCTGCTGCCCCAGCAATTGGCGCAGCAGATTTTGCTTGGACCTTACTTGCAGAAGCCGTTGGAGCAATATTCATTCTCTGACGAGCAGTTTCTTTACTTACAAACTTACCAGTTTTTTCGTCTCGATATCTACTTGCTTCTTTTGAATACTTGAGACCTGCTTGTTTCTCAAGTTTTCGCATTTCTTTTTTGGATTTCGGTGCTTCTTTCGCAGGGCTGGCGCGAAGTTTATTCGCAACACCATCAACTGATGATTTGATTCCAGCAACGATCTCCTCTATCTTTTGAGAGAGCTCATAGATCTTTGTAATCTGTTCATCACGCTGTTTAGATTTTTCAGACTGCTCTTTTTTGACCTTTGGTTTCTTTTCTTTTGTTTCTTCTTTCTCGTCTTTCTCGTCTTTAATCTTATACTTTTCGCGCATTTTCTTGAGTTCCTCTTCAGGAACTTTCTTGCCGAAAAGTTTATCAATCATTGCCGCTTGTTTCTCATCAGCAAGACCGAATGCCTTTGCAAACTTACCATAGCGTGATTGAACGCCTGATTTGGCGACTTTATATTCTTCTTGAAGATTGTATGCTTCTTGTAGCCCTTTTAGACCACCAACACTTTGACTTATGATGCCGCCACCAGCCTCGCCCATTTTTTGTTGGACGGCTTCGCGTTGCATCTCGAGTAAGTTTTGAACTTCCTCTTCTGACCCTTTCGGTTTTGTACGACGTTTCTCGCGGTTCTTTTTCGTCAACCCCGATAAACTTTTTGCGTCGGTTTTTATCTTCATCTTCTTTTTCTAGCCGTTCGTGTAACTTTTGCAAAATCAGATTTTCGTTGCAACTCTTGCAACTTAATCCTTTCCTTTTCCTCTTTCAACCAATTCATAAGCATGTTCACGTAGGTCTGACGTTCCCACGGCAACATATTCTCAATGTCGCTCAATGAATACTTATGGTGCTGAATCAAGCCAAAGTTACAATTAAAATAATTCGCCAAATTGTCATAACCAAACATTAACCGAAAAAATCGTCGATTCCTTTTACAACGATCATATGGTTAAAAGAACACTTGTTACATATAACTTCTTTTGATGTCTGCACATAAGGTAGAGTTGAAAAGAAATTCTTAAACACTTCAAGTTGATCTAAACTTAAAGAACCCAAGAACTCATAAAACTCTTCTTTCGTGAACGTTTCAGACTCATATTTCGAATCTTCATCAAAAACATAATCTAAGTGTTCATAAATCAGATCTAAAATATTTTCTAAACCTTCTACTTTATTCGCAATAGAAGTTGAGATATTGATTGAAGGATACTTGAGTACCATTCCAATACTTTCAGAAATCATAACTTTATTAGAATGATTTTCTGGAACTACAACCTCAACCTTATTCAGATCAACGTCAAACACCATACTGTTTCCGCATCGCTCGTTTTCGACAACATTCTCGCACTTGTATGTAAGTTCTAATGTTTCTCCAACTGAGCGAAGTCGAAGGTGAATGAAGATCATTTCGAGATCGAATAATGGCAAATCCTCAATATCTACGTTTTCGTCAAGACAGCAGTTATTGATAATTTGCTTTACGGTATCAAGCAACGAAGGAAGATCTTCAGCTTCCTTCGCCATCAAAAGTAATTTTTCTTCTTTCACTAGAAACGGTCGAAACTTTACCTTTTTATTCAGTGATGTCAAATGCACATCAAATGTAGGATAACTAATTTTCGGTAATGCCATAATTTACTCCATGTTATATTCTTGTTCCAAATGCTGGTTGAGATCTCAACAATGAATCAACAGCACCATTTGTTGGTCGTGTTCTCATTGGTCCCATCGGCGTATTAATTAATGAACCTTGTGACTGCGATGTGCGCTCATTATCACCAAGATTTGGTGCTGATTGTACTGGTGTCACATCACCTAATGAATTTGTTTCAAGTGGTAACCAACGATCGAACTTAAATGCAACTGTTAATCGATGAATATCGTCAGTTCCCCAGTTTAGATTTAATGCGTTAACTGTAACTGGGAATGCATTAATGAGTGTGCATGCATAACTGACATGCGGTTTATTAAATCGTTCTGGATCTAATGGTGTCATAGTTGCGACTGTTGCAAGAGTTGGTCGTGTTTCGCCCAGCTGAGTTTTATCTTGTCGCAATGCCTCTTCTCGCATAAGTTCAAATTTATCGAGTGGCATAAATTCGCTATATTGGCGAATTACAATATCGGTCACATAGTTCATCTTGTAGTTTACAAGATAGGTTTGTTTTGGAATGATGTAATTTAACCACGCATCGAAAAACTTCTTTTCCCAAAGATCGCCAGCACAGATAAAGGTAAACGAAACATCTCCGAATGAAGGAGTGCCTGCGAGTGGCGTCGCTGCTCCGAAGATTTTGTTTTCAATCGTGTTAAGTGTATAACCTGGAAGTTCTGCTGTTTCACACTGCAGCGATAATTGTTCGGATGTCGCCATACCCATTAAAACGGATGGTACATTGATTAGAACGTCGAACTTCGATGATTTAGCAAATCCAGCGTGAGAATCGAAGTGCGCGATAAATTTGTTTACATTAAATGCCATTACCTTTTATACACCATCTTTTGCGTTGGTAAGAAGATCGCAGTTTCCCAATTATTCGGCTCAATGTAAATCATAGAAGAAACGATATGATTCAATAGATATCTTTTTAGACAGTCTTGAATCATTTTATATCTGCGCGATTTCGCGAGCAAATCATACGATAAACGAAACTTTGTTGTATCGTCATATTTATCGTTGTTTATAAAATCGTGCAAGCGATCTAAAAGAGCGAGTCGACTGTATGGATCGAGATAATGTAGGTTTAACCCTAAGAATCCGTTTGGGTACATTTCTATGGGAATGACTAGAGGAAACTTATCCCAAACTGGGAGAACATCTTTAAGTTTCGGGTCGTACTGATAGGTGTACATACGACCTATAAATGCTCTCGGAGAAATTCTTCTAGCGTCATTTAGCACATTCGAACGATCGGCTGGCATTCGAAGTGCCATTAGTTTATTGCCAAGCCATGTTCTGGCTTCTGCGCTTCGTGGTCGAATACCAGCAGCGGTCATTTCTCGACTTAATTTATCGAATAGTGATGGCATTAGATTCCGAGATCTTCCTCTGTAATAACTTTAAAAGTCCATTGCTTATTCTTGCAATACTCTGTCGCAGCCTTCCATTTCGCTTCATTGACGCCCCAAGTCATCACTTCATTGATGTATCTTCGTGTAATCTTCGACTTCTTCTGTGGAGGAACAGATTGGCTTTTAGGTTTCACCTCTAGGATGAGAGACTCAACCACACCAATCCTATTCTGTACTTTCACAAAAAAGTCAGGAAAATAACGATGCCAACGATTATCTACAGGCGATAAATATGGAATAATGATTTCCTCGTTAGACCACTGAATAACACTTGGGTTAGAGTCAAGGTGCACCATAACTCGGCGCTCCCACAACGATCTGTACCAGATGTTTGTCGGATCACCTAAATATTTATTGGTATTTTTCGGACTGTATCTACCTGAATAAGCCATAGATTTATTTAGACCCCTCGGAACAATTAATGTCAACACCATTAAGCATCAATAGTGTATCTAGAAGTTTAGATCCAAACGAGGCAAAGGGACCACTTGCTGCCCTTGCTAAAAATTCATTCTCTACCACCGATTTACGCTATCCGATTAATCTTGGAACTAATAATTTTGAGGGATTGCATTACATAACCTTCTATGTAAACGTGCAAGAAAAATCCAAATATAACGTTTCGCAAAGAACAGAAATAGGTCCTGTTGCGAATCAAAATCGTGCCAATGATGCCTCAGCAGGATTCGCTCAGATTTCATCTGGTAATTCTATTATCAGCGACAATAAAATGGGGCAACTCTTTGCCGAAGGCACAGGCGGTATGTTCGGTGCCGCTATCGGTGGTGCTGTGGGAAGTATTGCTGGTGAGTTGGGTGGTCCAGTCGCAGGAGTGGGTGGTGCAGTTATCGGTGGTGCAGTTGGCGGACTTATTGGTTCTTCAATTGTAAGTGCTATCGATCTTTCTCGTAAGACTAAACGAATTAAGTCTACGATTTCAATGTATATGCCAGATACGATAAACCAACAAATCGTTCACGAGTATGGTGAAGTTTCTATGACTGACGCTCTCGGAATGGTTGGTGCCATTGGTCAAGGTGCGGCTGGCGTTGGATCTTCTATTGAAGGTTATTTTAGCGATACATTTGGCTCTGGTGCAAAAGCAGATCTAAAGGGTGCTGGAGCAGGTTCAATGGCTGAACTTGCAGGAACATTAGCTGAAAAGTCTGGAGCGTTTGGTGGTGGAATTAAAGAGGCACTTTTATTCTCAGCAGGTTTGGCGTTAAATCCTCAAGTAGAAGTTCTCTATCAAAAAACAGGTCATCGTGAGTTTCTATTTGATTTTAAGATGTCACCAAGAAGCCAAGCCGAAGCCGATGCAATTCGCAAAATTATCAAAGAATTTAAGTTTCACTCAGCACCAGAATTATTAAAAGGTGCTTCTGGACGCTTCTTTGTTCCACCTGCTGAGTTTGATATTAAGTTTTTCTATAATGGAAAAGAAAATCTAAACATTCATAAAATTTCCTCGTGTGTTTTAGTTGGTATTGATGTAAACTATGCTGCAGCAGGACAATGGACTACGTTCGACGACGGTATGCCTGTTGACATTGCAATGCAATTAAGATTTAAAGAACTCGAACTTATGCACAAGGGTCGCATTGAGGAAGGTTATTAATGGCTGCTCTAGGTTATTTCAATTATTTTCCGAAAATAAGTTACACATTTGACAAGAACTCGATCAATCAGCAAGCCGTTACAAACATCTTTGCTCGTTCGACGTTTTTAAAAGAAGTATCAAATAACTCATCTGTGTATTTTGAGTATCAGGTTCAAGATTCTGATTCACCTGAGATTATCGCACATAAAATTTATGGCGACTCATACAGATCATGGCTTGTATTGTTATTCAATAAACTAATCAATCCTTCTTATGATTTTCCTCTTAAAACAGAAGTTTTAGATGAGTATATTCAAAACAAATACGATCAGACTTTGATCGCCGCGCAAACACAAATACATCATTACGAACAAGAGGTGACAACAACCATCACATTTAATGGCGTGCAGTTTTATCAAACAGTCACAACTTCTATCATCTCGGACAAAGAATACAATTTTGTGACTGGAACTTTGGTTGATAGAACAGTTCCATCAATTGCTGATACATCATTAGTTGTAAGCACAGAGCAAAAGACACTAGAGAATAATCAAGTTGCAACCATCGTAACAAGAAATAAGGCAGTATCAAATTATCAGTATGAAATTAATGAAAATGAAAAACGTCGTAAAATTAAACTTCTTGACCCTGCGTATGTCGCTCAGGTCGAGCAAGAATTTAAGCAGTTGATGAGCAATGGCTGAAGACGTTGGTATAACTAATTCTAAGAATTTTGATGTAAAGATCCTGGATTTGATAAATTCGGGAGGTCAGGTTGTTGACTTAAGAAAGATATTCATGGAAATTCAATTATTCCAGGACATCTATTCTCCTGTAATGACAGGAACTATTCTACTTCAAGACGGTCATGACATCTTTAATAATTTTTATTTTTGCGGAAACGAGTATTTAAAACTTTCTATTGATAAACCATCGCTCGGAAAACCTATTCAAAAAATCTTTAGAGTATATAAAACTGGTGGAAGAAAACCAGGCTCTGACTCAGGGCAAATTTTTACGCTTTATTTTTGCTCAGAAGAACTCGTGTTCTCAAATCAAAAACGTGTGAGTAAGGCATATAAAAGTCAAAAGACTGTCGACATTATTAAAGACATTCTTAAGAATGAATTAAAAGTCGATGATTCTAAGATTGGAAAATTAGAAGGCACTTCTGGTGTATATGATTTAGTCGTTCCAGGAATGACTCCGATTGAAGTTATACAGTGGGCAGCATCACGCTCCTACGACGCAAGTAAGAAATTTTGTTATTTCTTTTATGAAGACCGCGATGCATTTCAGTTTAAATCATATAACACATTAATTAAGCAAAAGCCACTTAAAACGTTAAAATACGAAATTAAGACTGTAGAGCAAGATCCTGCAAATAATAAAGATTCAATTGATAAATTTGAGATTAGAGGTGAATTTGATACTCTAAAGATGATGTCTCATGGTGGTTATGCCTCTAAGTTATTGTCCGTTGATATCTTTAATCAGTCCTTCAAGTATAATAATTATTCAATAGAAATTGCAGAAGCACAGGGTAATCTTCTGAATAAATTTAAACCAATTAACGGACTTAAAAATCTAGACAAAGTCCCTATAACGCAAACTTATGATTCTTTATTCTTAACAAATATTGCAATAAATGATACCGCATCAGAAAAAGAAAGCGATCGCGATAAGTGGATGATGAATCGTGCATTACACATGATGGCAATGCACAATACAAAAATTAACATTATTATTCCTGGTGATATTTTCTTAAGAGCAGGTGACGTTGTCAAATATGAGTTTCCCAAATTTGAAGGTGCTGATAAATCTGGAAAAACATTAGATGAATATCGCACTGGCAATTATCTTGTTTCTGCCATTTGCCATAAATTCTCTGGTGCTGATAAGGGAGATTTTGAGAGTATTGTGGAACTCGTTTCCGATTCATTCTCAAAACAGATTCCTGCAGCAAAAGAGGGTCTTGAAAAAGTGACGAGTAAATATACATGAAAGCGCGCAAAAATTTTATAGGTCTTGAGGGGTTCGTTTGGTGGGTTGGTGTTGTTGAAGACCGCCAAGATCCAGAACAACTCGGTCGTGTTCGTGTTCGCTGTTTTGGTTGGCACACTGAAGATAAGAAAAAGATTCCAACAAATGTTCTTCCTTGGGCGCATCCAGTTGTCCCAGTAAATCATCCTGCTGTATACACCCCAAAAGAGGGTGATATGGTTTTCGGTTTCTTCATGGATGGCAACTCTGCGCAGAATCCAGTCATTATGGGTGTTCTGCCAGGAAAGCCGCAGCAAAAGCCAAGATATGAAGATGGATTTAACGATCCAAGAAAAAGTTTTGGTGATGCGCCAAAGAGACCAGATGATAATGCTGAGGCATATCCAAAGTCAAAGTATCTCAAAGAAGCAACGACAAATCGCCTTTCTCGCGGAAAGGCAGACAGTACAATTATTGCTACACGAAAAAAGAATCTAAAGAAAAGTATAAAGTCTGCAGGTGGAGTAACTTGGTCAGAACCAGCTCCAGCATTTGCACCAAAGTATCCTTACAACTATGCACTTGAGACTGAATCAGGTCATGCCTTTGAATTAGATGATACTCCAGGAAAAGAGCGCGTTCATTTGGCTCATCGAAATGGATCGTACTTCGAAGTCGATAAAGACGGAAATAAAGTCGAGCGCGTACAAAAAGACAATTATGAAGTGATCATGGGCGATGATTTTATCTACGTCAAAGGTAAGGCAGTCATTACAGTCGAAGGTAATTTTAATCTTAAGACCGCAACTGTAAACATAGAAGCAGCTGCAATTAATATGGCTGCAGACGGAGCAATCAAAATTAAGGGAAGCTCGGTCAATATTGAATCAACAGGTTCCATGGACCTAAAAGCAGGTGGGGCTGGCAAATTTACTGCTGGTGGACGTCTTGATCTCAAGGGAGCAACAGCTGGTCTTGGTGGCGCAACAGTCGACATTCCTGCGGCAAAGGTCAATCTGCAAAGTGGTTCTGTTGGGTCTGCATCTGGAGCAGGAATCACTGGTGGTGGCACACAGGCTGCGGCAGGTGAAGCAGCTGCAAATTCAGCTGCGCAAAGTGCGGCAACTCAAGCGGCGGCAACAGCTGCAGGAAGTAATGCAGTTTCAACTCTTGGTTCTACCTTTACTGCTGCAGCAAATGCGGCAACAGGTGCCGTTTCTTCGGCAGTGAGTGCAGTGACTTCCGCTGTAGGTGCAGCAACATCAGGTGGTGCTCTTGGTGGCACTTTAGGAAGTGCACTCGGAAAAACAGTAAGTGGTTTGACTTCTTCTATTTCTGGCGTTGTTGGGGATCTAAAGGGTACACTCGACTCAACGATCAAAGATCTTGCCTCATCACTACCGATTGGTGAAATTGCAGCGAAGGTCGCTGGCGCTGAATCGTCAATTAATAACTCTCGCGGAGATATTTTATCCCTTGTTGGTGCATCTAAATCTGAAATTCTCGGAAAGATCGATACGATTGCACAAGGCGCATTTTCGAAGAATATAGACTTTAATGTTGACTCTGATATTCAAAAAGAAATCGATAAAACTAAAAATAATGGTCTCGTTCAAATCGTAACAGTCACGGCTAAGAAACTTTATCCTAAAACTGAAACGGTAAATATTGCTGTGACCTCAGCAAATACGGGAGGATAAAATGGGACTCGTAACCAAAGCAGAAGCATATATTATTTCAGAACTCAAATCTACGGTTATGGATCGTCTCCACATGGGTGGTTCGTTCTTACAGCAAACATCAACCACAACAATCGGTGGAATTCCTGTTGCAATTAAGGCTGGTGGTCTTGGCGCCATAGGTGGTCAACTTGGAGGAATAATCTCTCAGGTTCAGGCTGCAGCTGGAGCGATCACCACTCTTACACAAAATCCTATGTCTGCATTAGAAGGTGCTCTTGGGTCTCAGATCTCAGGTGTAACAAGTCAAATTTCTGCTGTCACATCGAAACTTTCTGGTGGGCAATTGAGTGCATTGACTAACGGAATTACTGGTATACAGAATGCTCTTACTGATTTTCAGGCTCACACTCAATTACTTTCAGGTCAAGCGACCTCTATCTCTGACGCTATTCCTGATTTTAACAAAATTAAAGATGCAGGAAACACTCTAAAGGGTCTTACTGGAGAAGATGCTGCAGATTTTATTTCAAACACTGCTTCGGCTCTGTTTTCGGACACTAAACTATCAAATATCACTAACTCACTGCAATACGTTGTAAATGATAAGTTGGCTCGAATCTCTAGACTCGATTCTGTGGCTAATTCGGCTGAAATTTCTAGTCTTGTTTCCGATTGCCAACTCCTTATAAATAATCATGCAAATACAATGAACGTTGTTGTTGACTCTGATACACATGCATTCAATGAAGCGAGCAATACCTTAACTGCTGCAACGACGGTGGTGGGTGTGGCTTCTCAATTTTCAGACACAAGTAGCGTTGGGTATGCACTTTTTAATAGAATCGGGACGAGCAGCGCGAAAAGCGCATTCAGTTCAGCAATTTCGGCGACAGAAACCTGAGTAAAAAATGGCATTAGCATCTAGAACATTTAGCGATATCGATATGGATTTTATGCCAAATCCAATTACTGAGGATATCTTGAAGAAAACGAACGAAAGCGCAATCGCTCAATCGATCGGTAATCTTCTTCAGACGGCACATTATGAAAGACTATTTCGTCCAGAGATTGGATGTAATTTGAAGAAATATTTGTTTGAACCAATTGACAATATTACTACGAATAACATAACTGAAGAAATTATCAGAACAATTACAAATTATGAGCCTCGTGTTCAATTGCTTGACGTTGTTGTAATTCCTGATTATGATAAGAATGGATATGATGTTTCTGTTAAATTTATAGTTAGAAACGACCCACAACCTATAACAATCACATTCTTCCTAGAACGAGTAAGATAACATGGCAAATATTGACGCAAAACTTCAAGTTGCTGAACTAGACTTCGATACAATCAAAACAAATTTGAAGGAGTTTATGCAGGCTCAGACCGAGTTTAGCGATTACAATTTCGAAGGTTCTGGTTTATCTACGCTTCTAGATGTTCTTGCATATAACACGCATTACATGGGCTACTATTTAAATATGGTATCTAATGAAATGTTTATCGATACTGCACTTACTCGTGGTGCAGTGGTATCGCACGCAAAACTTCTTGGTTACACGCCACGTTCTCGCGTCTCTTCAAAAGCAGCGATCGATCTAACTATCACACCAGTTGCAAACGATTCAAATAGTTCTGTTGTAATCCCTCGTTTTACAAGATTTGTTTCTGAAACGAAGGACGGAGTTAATTATATTTTTGTGACTCCTTCTGCTCGTATTGTTTCTAAAAATACAACAACTGGCTTGTTTAATGTAGAAAATCTAGAGATTAAAGAAGGTCAGCCAGTTACATTTACATACACTTATACATCCGATACAAATCCTAAACAAGTATTTGAACTTCAAGATGTTGGAATTGATACTTCAACTTTAGTAGTTGCAGTTCAAAAGTCAGCTCAAAACGCAAACTTAGAAACTTACATTCTAGCCGAAGATGCGACTGATGTTGATGAGAATGCACTCGTATATTATCTCGAAGAAAATAAAAATGGAAGATACCAAATTTATTTTGGTGATGGAGTAATTGGAAAACAATTACAAGATGGAAATATCGTTATCGTTTCTTATGTTGTTACGACTGGTATTAATGCCAATGGATTAAAATCTTTTAGATTACTCGATAATGTATTAAATGGCTCAACAATTACAGTTACTCTTCGAAGCGAATCTACATCTGGTGCACCAGAAGAAACTATCGATCAAATTAAGTTTACTGCGCCAAAATCATATATTGCTCAAAATCGCGCTGTGACAAAGAACGATTATATCGCACTTATTAATCGCGATTATCCATACTTCGAAGCAGTGAATGTGTGGGGTGGAGAGGATAATGTTCCTCCTGTTTATGGCAAGGTATTCTTTACGGCTAAACCACTTGGTGGTTATGAAATTACTGTAACAGAAATTGAGTATGTAAAGAATAATGTTATTCGTCCATTCTCAGTACTTACTGTGACTCCAGAATACGTTGCTGCCGACTATAACTATTTAAATCTAGTTGTGGACGTAAACTTCGACCCAACTAAAACAAATAGAACTGGTGAAGAAGTTAAGAGTGTTATTACTGCTGCGATTAGAAATTTTGCAAATACAAATCTAGATACTTTTAATAACTCATTTAAAGTTTCTCAGTTGTCTAGAGCAATTGATGACTCTGAGAATTCAATCATGAGTAATGACATTAAGGTCTATATTGAGAAAAGATTTGCTCCAGACACAACTCGCTCTCAGAGTTATGAGATTAACTTCGGAACAGAACTTCAACAGGGTACAACTTTACAGCGCATAACAACAACTCCATCATTTACCTATTTGGATAGTTCGAACATTGATCGTGAGTGTTTTATTGAAGAAGTCTTGCAGTCTTATACAGGCATTGAAGAAATTGAAGTGACTGCAGCAGGTAGTGGTTATACATCTACACCATCAGTTTATATTGATGGTGATGGAACAGGTGCCGCAGCTCAAGCACTCATTGTAAACGGAACGCTTCGTAAAGTTATTATTACAAATCCAGGAAGTGGATATACTTCTGCCATTGCTCGAATTGAGGGTGGTGGTGGTGTTAACGCCACAGTAAGACCAATTCTTCAGGGTCGTGTGGGTCAGTTAAAGATCTTCACCATTATTAATTCAATTAAGAAAACAGTTGTTGAGAATATCGGAACTGTTGACTATAAAACTGGAACTATAACGCTAAACAATTTTTTCCCAACTGCGATCTCAGATCCATTTGGAACGATTGTAATAATAGCCACTCCTGTTAAGAAAATATTCTCTTCCGAAAGAAATAGAATTATTACACTTGATCAGTCAGATCCAGCCGCACTATCAGTAACTGTAAACGCTATTGTCGAGTCATAATATGGCAGCAGCTGAAAAAACTATATCAGCACTTGTTCAGACGCAGTTACCAGACTTCGTCAAAGCAAACCATCCACAATTCAAAAGATTTATTGAATTGTACTATCAATGGTTGGAACAAAATGCTGCAGCTGGAATATCTAACACTGCAGGCAATACAATCTATCATGCTATGCAGATTGGTGATTATCGTGACATTGACGAAACCCCAGATGAGTTTGTTCGTTATTTTAAAGATGAATTGTTACCATATTTCCCAGAGAATCCATCACTCGATATTAAAAAGATTCTCAAAAGTGCAAGAGAATATTACAGCAAGAAAGGTAGCGAAGAATCACTCAAGTGGCTCTTTAAGGCACTTTACGATACTGACCTAGAAATCAACTATCCAAAAGAGCAAATTCTTATTGCTTCTGACGGTAAGTGGAAGAAGCCAAGAGCATTTCGAATTACTGTCGGTGAATCAAACAAGAACGTTGATGTTAATCTTCTAGAAAAGAAACTCGTTGTCGGTTCGGTTTCAGGCGCAACTTGTATTATTGAGTCGGCAAATCGTACGATCGATGAAACAAATGGTAGAGAAATTATTGAGATTTATATCTCAAACATCACAAAATACTTTAATAACGGCGAAGATATTATCGTAAATTATGTCGATGTAAATGGTATCGATCGCGTTTTCCGCGAACGTATCATCGGAACATTGTCGAATGTTAGAGTTGATTCAAATATTCGCACAGATCCGCGTCAGCGTCGTCGCGGTTTGCTTTATAACGTAGGTGATCCTGTTGTTATTACTGGAGGTCTTGGTACTTCTGCTGAAGCAAACGATGCAGCAGCACTCGTTGGTAACGTGACGCGTGGATCTATTGAAGCTGTTACTCCAATCTTTTTTGGCTACGGATATAGAGAACATTATAACACTCAAGTCGTTGTATTAAGAACGTTAGGTGTTGATGATGATGACGCAAATTCATCCACTGATTTGCGCGTCATTGGTTTAAACACGTCTGCGTGCACATCAAATAGCCAACGAAATTTCTTAGAAACGATTAATTATGATTTAACATCAATCGAGTTCCTTGGAGATACACTCATTGGATCAGCAAATTTTGCTCCAATGACTCCAAATAATGTTAATCTTGTTCTCAATGTTACTGAAGAAGATTACACTGATTATTTCGAAAACTTTGAAACTGTTTGGGCAAATGGTAACAATCAATTCGACGCATTGTTTGTCGGTAAGGTTGCAACACCAAATGGCAACACACGAATTAGCGGCACGGTAAATGTTTACAGCACCAATGGAACGGTTTGGGGAGCAGGAACTCAGTTTTCGTATGAGTTAAAGACTGGTCAAACTCTAAGAGTTGGTGGTGCATATCAAACGATTTCTTCTATTACGAACAACGAACATCTTGTTGTAACATCAGCATACTCTTCCACATTAACCAATCAAAATGCTTACAGAATAGGCGTGTTTGCAAATTCAGTCGGTCCTGATGCGACTGGTGGACTTCTCATCTATGATGCACAATACTCTGGCACTTTAGCAAACATTTTCTTGGGTTCTGGTTCGCAACTTATTGCAGCAAATAGCGGAAAGACTTGGAACTATAATTCTATAACTAGTTCTTCTCTTAATGCAAACGCAAATGCAATGATTATCCAGTGTCTAGATTTCACATCAGTTAACACTGGCGGAATCGCTGCAATTTCAGTGATTGATGGTGGCTACGGATTCCGCGCTGAACCATCATTAGACATTACATCGCATTATGATACGAATTGGTCAGAAGATTATGATTATAATAATTCAACAGAGAAACAAGACAAATTAGATACTTGGCAAACATTTAAAGATCTTGGATTAATTGCTCACGTTTATATCGATAGCCCAGGAACAAACTATTCAGCTGGCGACGGATTAGTTTTTGTTGGTAGAGGATATGGGGCAAACGGATATGTGCAGTCTGTAAATGCTACTGGCGCCATTCAGTCTATTATTCTCGACAATCGCGGCGAAGGGTATCTTGCAAGACCAGAAGTTTATGTGGAAAGAGCAACAAAAACATATCAAACTTTGACAGGTACTGCAACTGTTAATAATGAAAGCAGAATAGTTGTTGGTTCTGGTACTTCTTTCTTAACTGCTGTGTCTCCAAGAAACATAATTAAAATCAACGATGAGATTCGTCGCGTTACGACGATCACGAATTCAACTCACTTACTAGTAAATACTGCATTTACTGCAAATGCAACATCACAAACAATTTATGAGCAAGATGGAGAAGAAGCCACACTCACTGGATATTTGTTTGGCGATGGATTTGTTGAGACAATAGACACCTCTGCTATTGGTCGTGTTCAAGATATTCGACTACTCTATCGTGGTTATGATTATGTCAGCACACCAACGGTTTCTCTCAAGGTTGTGGATACAGTCGTCAGCCCAATTCCAGATTCTGAGACTCTATACGAACAAGAATACATCTACCAGGGAACTTCACTTCAAACATCTACGTTTAGAGCAAATGTGAAGTCATATAATCGTACATCAAACCTTCTTCGTTTGTATAATTACTCTGGAACAATTGACACCACGCAGTTATTGAAGACTGCAAACAATGTTCTTATCAGCGTTGATACTGGTGAAAGAGTTCCAGTTCCTGCTCGCGGAATATTAGTTGGAACTGGACCGTCAACGTTCTATCCACAATCAGTCGCTGATCTTCCAAATCCAATGTATTACGGTAATGGTCGCGCGCGAGCCAATGCTCAATTTGCTAATGGTCTAATTGAATTCAATGGGTTCTTCTTAAACACAGATGGATTCCCAAGTGCTGATAAGGTTTTGCAAGACGATACGATTTATCACAACTTCTCATACATCATCCAAGCTGAAAAAGATCTAATCGAATATGAAACTACACTAAAGAACATTTCACATCCAGCTGGTCTCATACTTTCTGCAAAGAGAATTGTTTTAAGTGGCGATAATATGGGCGTTGACACTAAATCGAACGCTGACGTATTCTTGTCAAAATACGATAGTTCTAGAGTCGGTGTACTAAATTCTCGTTCAAATGTAATCACTGGATACGGAACCGATTTCACGAATAGTATTGGTGGCGGTTTAGCCAACACCAAAGTCAACGTTGGTGACTTGTTTATTCTAAGTTATAGTGGTGCGTTCTCTGAAAATTCTATTGCAAATGATAGTTCACTTAGAACTCAAACGAAACTTATTACCGCAGTCAATTCAAACACTGAACTTGCACTTGAAAGTAATTTCATTATTACTGGTCAAGGTCGTATGAACAGTAACGTAGCATATGCATCGATTACAGGAACTGTTGCAACAAATCCTGCAGTAACTGGAACAGTAACAATTAATCCTGCTCTCACAGGAAATGTTAACGTAAATCCATACTTGACAGGAACGGTAAATGTTCTAACGTCGAATGTGGTTGTGGGTAATAATACCATATTCACAACTGAACTTGTTGCAAACGACATTATCACGATTAATAATCAAACAAAACGTGTGACGTCGATTACTAACAATCAACATCTTTTTGTTAATTCAGTATTCTCACAGTCAGGTACAGGTAATACAGCAGTTCTTTCCTCTGCTGTTATCAGTGGTAACGGTACATACTTTATCGGAAACTTAACTATTGGTGATCTTGTTACTGTAAATAACGAAATTAGATCTGTTGTTCTCGTCGATAGCAATACTTCAGTAGAAGTTAATGCAGCATTCACATATCATGCAGAAACAACACCAATCTATACTCAATCAAACGTTGTAATTGGATCAGGAACAAACTTTGATCCACAAATTAACGTTGGTGATATTATCACAATCAATAATGAAATTCGTCGAGTAACAGTTCGTGCAAATGATACCTATCTCGAAACGAATACCAAATTTACAAATGCTGGAAACACATTACCGCTTTATAAAGCAAATTCAATCATTCTAGGTTCGGGAACTACATTTACAACACAACTTGCCGCGAATGATGTAATTAAAGTCAATAACGAAATTAGAGAAGTTATTGCAATCACTGATAACACGCATCTCACAGTCAATACTCCATTCACATATCGCGAAAGCGGAAATGCAGTGGTGAAACTATCCAATACTGTGTTTACGATTGCAGGAAATGTTAATACTCTTGCGCAAATGATTGTGGCTGGAGATAATGTGACCTTTAATATCGCAACCTCGAATGTGTATAAAGCACAAACTGGTAGCGTCCAAGTCTTTACTCAGAACGGTAAGATTGTTGGAACCTCAACTAACTTTAGTACTGGTTTGCTCGTGGGCGACTTGATTAAGGTGAATAACGAAATTAAACAAATTGTCAATATCTCTAGCGCGACTGTTATGAATGTAAACTCTTCATTCTTGAACGAAGCGACTGGAAATCTCCTTTACAAGAGAGCGACCACACAAAATGCGAACGTCATTTCAGTTGGATCAAAGACTATTACAACAAATGTCGCACTTCAAGCGAATACTTCGGGTCTTGTGTATTTGATTGTGCCAAACTATAATAAACCAGTCACTATCGCTGGAACTGTTAATGCCAGCGGAATTTATGTAACAGGAAACACCACAACACCAAATGTTACCTATTTTGTGGGTAACGTTGCGATTGGAATGAATATTACTGTCAATAATGAAATTCGACAGGTTGTTGCAATTGATAACAACGCTAACCTAACTGTAAACCTAGCATTCACGAATGCAGCAGGAGATAAATACCTCTATGCAGTTGAATCATATGACTATAGAGTTCTAACTCTCACCAAAGATCTCGGATAAAAAATGAAAGCATCTATATCTCCATTTTTCGGTAAATTTATTGCTGAGGACGTGAAAGATCACTTTTCAGTAGACTCAAATGCATATATCGGAATCGGTCGTTCTTTAGACTTTGGTTCTTCAGTCACGGATGTCGATGAAGTTGTATTTTCAACAGTTGATGAGAACTCAATCTACAGAAACTTAATCGGGTTAAAAAAGATTCAGCCAAGCGATATGCAGCTCGTCGTTGCTCGCGTAGACTGGACTTCTGGCATCTCATATGATCAATATGAAGACCATATCAATATCTTCACATACACTGATGTTAATGCTATTGGAACTGCAAACGCTAACGCTAATACAACTCTCGCAGGAACGGCTAACATCGCAGCCTCAAATGTCGCTATTGGAAATGGAACATCATTCACGAATTATATCTTTCCTGGAGATCAAATCGCTGTAAACTTGGCAGTTAAGACGGTCGTTTCGGTAACAAATAATACACATTTGATTGTCAATAGTGCATATGCAAATACTAATACAGGCGGATCAGTCGTATTAGTTCGAAATAATAAGACTGTTGTTGCTAATTCCGCTGACTTTAGTGCGCGCACCGTTGGCGATGTTATTAGGATTAATACAGATGACAGAGAAATCGTAGCCATTCGAAGCAGCAAAGTCATTTCTCTCAACTCTGGGCTTACTTACTCCAATTCCAATATTAGTGTCTCAACAGTTTCAAACACATATCCTCTTTACGCAAATAATTTCTATGTAAGAAATAGTCGCGATCAAGTGTTTAAGTGTCTTTATGATAACAACGATGCTGTTTCTACTATAGAACCAACCATCGACATTGATGGTCAGCTGCCAGAAAGTCCATTTATTCAAACTGGCGACGGTTATAAGTGGAAATACATGTACACTATTCCAGCAGGTTTAAAGCAAAAATTCTTTAATACTAAATGGATGCCTGTTCTTACAGATCAAGCTGTTGTGGCTGGAACTACGCAGGGCGCGATTGATATTATTGAAGTGCTTTGGGGTGGTTCAGGTCATATCGACGGCGGCAATTCTAACACTGCTCGTATCCTCGAGATTACTGGAGCAGACGGCGCGAATGCAAATCTTGTCGCGACCGTTTCTGGTGGTGTTATCGCTGGAGTAACGATTCTCAACGGTGGCAACAATTATACTCTTGGAACTGTTACTGTTACAGATACGGATAAACTAGGTGCTGTGACTCTTCCTGGAACGGTGAACGTCACGGGAACTACGGTGTATGCAAATACCGCAAACAATCCATATTTTGTGGGTAATGTCTTTGTAAACGATATCGTCACAATTAATGGCGAGAGCAGAAATGTGGTTACTGTATCTACCACTCAACTCTCCCTAAATGCGGCTGTTAATACACCTACGAACACACAAATCGCAACGATCGTACGATCAAATGCTGCTTTTAATATTCAGTTCTCTCCATCCTCTGGTGGGCATGGATCTAATCCTCCAGAAGAACTCGGCGCTCACACTGTTATGATCTCAACAGAGTTGGTTCAAACTGAGAACGAGACGATTCCTGTAAGCCAGGTTGCTCAATTATTTGACTTCAATCAGGTCTCGATTATTCAAGATCCACTGTATCAATATGCTAATAATACAACTTATTATGCAAATGGTAACAATCTTCGCGCGACGACAAGACTATTCGTTTCTGACCCTGGAACATCTAATTTCGTCCAAGACGAAACTGTATTTGTTGGTTCTACGGTAGACGATGCAAATACAACAGGGGTTGCGAACGTCGCTCACTGGGATCCGAACGATAACTATCTGTATATAAATAATATCACTGGTGTATTTAATGTGCAGGATCCAGTTAAGGGGTTATCTTCAGGGGTAACAGTTCCTATTTTAGAGATCGCAAATTCTGAGATTAAGCCATTTAGTGGAACAATGTTGTATACAGAAAACCGTAAAAACGTTGTTCGATTAGACAATCAAATAGATCAGATTAAGATCGTTCTATCATTCTAGGTAAAAAGACATGGAATTTAATATTGATCCATATTATGATGATTTTGAGGATAATGCGAAAAATAATAATTACATGCGCATTCTCTTCAAGCCAGGAAAAGCAGTCCAGGCTCGTGAATTAACTCAAATTCAATCTATTCTGCAGAATCAGATTAAGCAATTTGGCGACCATGTTTTCCAGGATGGCTCCCCAGTTATCGGTGGCAATCTAACTCTCGACAATAAAGTTCGTCACGTTAAACTTCTTGAATCTTACAATAACGTTGATATTGAAATCGATGATTTTGATCGCAAGGTTGTTCGCAATACATCAGGTTCTGTGCAAGCAAAAGTTCTAGCAACTTACTTCCCAACGGATGGTGTCCCTACTCTTATCGTAAAATACCTCACTGGACTTGAGTTCCAAGATGGCGACGTAATTAAAATTGCTGGAACTACAACTCAAGCCCAATTAATTGCATCCAATGCCAGTGGACAAGCAACTGTTGTTTCTATCAACGATGGTGTTTTCTATGTTGATGGATTCTTCGTTCAGGTTTCTGATCAGACTGTTGTTGCTCAGGCTTATGGCGTAAATGCAAACGTAAAGGTTGGTCTTGAAATTACTGATACAATCGTAGACAGTGAAATTGACACCACACTTCTAGATCCAGCACAAGGATCGTTCAACTATCAAGCTCCAGGTGGTGATCGTTATCAATTCAATTTAACGCTCTCAACTCGCCCTCTTGATTCTATCGTCGACGAAGCGCAGTTCTTTGAACTAATGCGTCTTGAAAATGGAATCATTACAAAACAAGTCAAGTACCCAGTTTACGCTGAACTCGAAAAAACTCTTGCTCGCCGCACGTTCGATGAATCTGGCGATTATACAGTTCGCCCATTCCGCGCAACAGTTCTAGATGGAACTGATGCAAATAACTATACTCTTGCCATTGAGCCAGGTAAGGCATACGTCAAAGGCTTTGAATTTGAAACGCTCGGCACAATCAAAATCGATGTTGAAAAGCCAAGAAGCGCAGCAGACGTAAAACAATTATCAGATATTGATGTTGATACATCATCAGGAAATTACTTGTATGTAACGTCTGTGGTATCACCTGGACAGGGCAATGCGTTTATCAACATTGCATCACTGGAAAAGTTGGATATTCACTGCGGACTATCATCACAAATCAATGTTGGTTTGGGTAGTTCTGCCGCAAATGGTTTCATTTACCAGAATACTAAGATTGGTACAGCAAGAGTTCGTGACTTTATTCGTGATGATAATAGCACTGAATCTATTGTTGATGGAAATGGTGTTTATCGAATTTATCTAACTGATGTGAACATTACTCCAAAAGTTCTGAAGGCTTCTGGAACTCACACATCAACAACTCTAAACGTGGCTTCTGGGCAATTCTTACCGCGCACGAATGGATTATACACAAACGTCTCAATAACTATTCTTCCAATTAGATTAGATGCTGTTGAGAATGTTTATGCAACCGCTCTTGGAAATACTTTTACAGTCAACGCTAACAACAACGGCACATTTGCTGGTAAGGTAAGTGTTGGTGATATTGTCCGAGTTGGTAACTTTGCTAAAGAAGTTACCGCTGTAGCCACAGGTAATTTGACAGTTAACTCAGCGTTCGCATATACTATGGCGAATTCCTCATCAAATCCTGTCGTTGTTTATAAGCAGACAAATTATTCTCAAAATGTTAGCGAACAAACACGCACTATCGCAAATTCTTGGTGGCAAGCAAACTATGCAACACTTCAAGTAGATCGTGCATTTGATAATGATGGCGTTCCAGATAGCAACACAGTCTTTCAATTAAACTTTGGCGTTGATGACGCAAAATGTTTAGTTTCTGGTGTTGCAGTAGCAAACTCATTGCTTGCGAACGTAAACGTAGCAATGAATATTGCTCTCGATTCTAAGTTGATCACTGGCGACACTTATCTATCAGACCCTCAAGATAAAATCTTCATCTATCAGCTTCCTGGTTCATTCGTAAGAAGAACCTCAATCAATAATGCTGATTATGAATATGATAAGATGGTGATGAATAAGACGGTTTCTGGTACTCCAGGCGTCTTCGTGATTGGATCTGGTACTCTTGCGGCTGCAGAGTCTATTCCATGGTCTGGCACAACGAGCTCAATTAGAGATAATCTAGTTGTTTATGTTCGAGACAAGGGTGCTTCCTCAACACCAAACGGATCATTGCTCAATCTAACCTCAGCAAACGTAACAGTCACATCAAATCAGATTACGATCGATACTGGCGACGCTGCGCTTCAGGCAATTGATGCTGTTGTTCGTGTTAAATTGAATGATACAGAAGATCTAATTCGCACAAAAACTTATTATGCTGATTCATCATTCAGTGCTGATCCGTTTACATATCCAACATCAAATGCGACAGCAAATGTTGAGGTGTCGTTAACTAACCTCGGACATGTTGCATCACTTAATCTTGCAAACGGTTTGATTTGGCTCTCAAATCCATCGTTCAATGCTGTACGTCCTGGAGATTCAATTTCTCTATTCCTCCCAGACGTTGTGAAGGTTAACAAAGTTCTAATGGGTAATACAACACATTATCCTGATTCGAATAATGTTGAAGATATTACAGAAAGATTCGTATTTGACTATGGTCAGCGCGACGACAAATATGATCACGCAAGAATTATTCTAAAACAGGGTTATGGTTCTCCTTCTGGAAAACTGCTCGTCCACGTTGACTTCTATCATCATATTTTCTCAACTGTTAATAAACTATCCTTCTTTGGTCCATCATCATACAGTCAAGATCAATATGATGACAACTTAATTCCTGTTTATGCTGCACAAATAAACGGCAGAATATACAATCTCCGTGATTGTCTAGACTTCCGTCCATCAAGACCAATTGGAGATGTGTCTGACAGTTTCAATGTCCCAAATATTCCAAATCCAGACTCAACAACTGAATTGTCATTTGACTATTACATGGCAAGAATTGATAAACTCGTATTGTCGAAGGATAAAGAATTCAGAATTATTAAAGGTAAGTCAGGTGTAGTCCCATCAGTCCCACGAGACGATGATGATGCAATGACTCTATACACATTGCGCTTACCGCCATATGTTAATGACGTTCAAGCCATTCGTATGGAGTATAATGAAAACCGTCGCTTTACGATGAAAGACATTTCAAGTCTTGATAAGCGTGTTGAAAAACTTGAGTTTTTTGTTTCGTTAAACAACGTCGAAAAACTCGCAATGTCTGATAAAACAAGTTACGAAGATAATACTGAAAAAGAAAAGTATGGCATTGTTGGTGAGAATTTTCAAAACTTCTCGATTGCAGACTTTAAAGATCCAGCATTTAGTTGTGCATTAGATCAAGGATTCTTAACACCAAGAGCAGAAACAAAAGCATTGTCATTTGCAAATAAATTTTTATCAAATGCAAAACTTAATAAAAAGACAATCTCGCTAAACTTCACAGAAACACCTGCGATATCCCAAAACCTTGCTTCTGATAAGGCAGTGTCTGTACAGCCATTCCTATTCGGTCAATTCAATGGTATTGTTGAGATGTATCCAGAAACTGATTTCTGGGTTGAGAATAAACTCAAGCCAGAAGTAATCACAGTTCCTGAACGTATTATTGTTGAGCATACAACAGTCTATAAAGAAACAGTTATTGAAAGACAGCCTCAAATCACGATTGAACAAATTTTCCCAACGAGAAATGTTGAGACAATTATTATCCGTGAGCCAGCTGTTCTTCCAATCCCATCTACACCTGACGTAGTTGTTGTGGATAATCCTCAACCACCAATTATTGTTCAACCAGATGTGCCAGTTGAACCACCTCCACCTCCTGCACCACCAGAGCCACCGCCTCTACCGTGGGAACCACCTCCTCCACCGCCAGAGCCACCAACTCCGATTGATTTGGGATCTCCAGAAGTGCCGATATGGATTCCATATACCCCACCTCCAACACCACCTGATCCTGAACCAGTTGTTGTTACGCAGCCAATGAGAACTGGTGGCGGTGGTGGTTGCGTTGTACTAGAAAGTTATGTTCCATTAATTGAGCAAAAACTTTACAACGGTAAACCTGTTACGCAAGCATACATGCTCATGGATGGTATGGATATTCTTCTTGCCAATGAACAGTCACTTGATACAGTAGTTGGTAAAGTCATTCATAGTGGTATTGAGTTACAACCATGCGTGCGACTCACGACTGAATGTGGAGCTTCACTAGTATGTTCAACAACCGCTCCGATCCCAACGTTAAATAATGGTGTAATGAAGGCACCAAACGTTATTGGACAGATGATTGGTGTATACAAAAATAATGAGTCGTCTTGGAGTAAAGTTGTGAGCATTGAAGATATGGGCGAAAAATTTGTTCGCGGTATAGATACTGGCGACAATAGTTTCTGGGCGGGAGAAACAGAAGGCGCATATATTCTTCACCACAATATGCGTATGGATAGAGACACTTACGACTATGAGAAGCATTGATTTCTAGGAAAAAAACATGGCAATTAAAACAGAATACGGAACAGTAGTTGTTGACACAAATCTAGTTCCTTATATGAGACCTATAGATATCGAGTTTACTGCTCGAAATCTCAAGCCATATAAAATCGGTAGTGTCTTTTTCGACGACATCGCCGTTAATCGCTTTTGTCAAGTTGGCAATAAAGTAGAAATTGATGCAAAGAAAGTTATTGCAATTACTTCAAATACGGCAACAGCACCAACCTCTGGTCAATTAGTATACCAAGGATCGTCAAACGAAGCCGCATCATTTACCGCAACTGTTGATGCATATTATTCTGGTAACACAACGGTAATCCTTCGTTCGTTATCTGGAAATTTTGATGATACAGCTTCGTTGTTTATTGAAAATGGTTCTGGTGCAACTTATGCAAATGCAAGAATTGTCACTGTAAACGATTTCAATACATCAGATTCTTTCTATGCTGGAGAAGGTGTTATTTCTCCACAATCAAATACGTTTGCGACAGTTATCGCAACGACTGGTGATGATGTTGTTTATCTAAATCAAAATTATCATAATATTAATGTTGTTGCAACCAGCGGTTCTACGCTTGCCGATTATACTAGTAAGTTTAAGGTTGGTGATCTTGTATTCCAAACTGCAGATGGTCAAAACAGATATGACCTTGCAGCATTCCGCGGACATGTTGAATACATTAACACGACTGGTGGAGCAATTGCAATTCGTCCAATCGACGGAACATTAGTTGCTAATGCCACAAGCACTTCGACGAATGCAAACGCCAGACTCTGGTGTGTTACCGATACATCTTCGCCTAAACCACTCCACCTAAACTCATTTAATCTTTCTGGTTTTCCAGTAGATTCTTATCTTAAGAGCGTCGCAAACTCTGCAAACATTAAGATTATGGCATACACACATACATCAGGTGTGCTTGCAAATACATTAAATTCTGGATTGACACAAGTATTGCTTCCAACCAGTGCAAACACCTCAGGTGCTGCTGGCAATTTGATTTACTTTACTTCTGGAACATCAGCTGGATCTTTAAAACTAATTACAGCTGTAAGTGGAAGAACTGTAACTCTTGATTCAGCACTTGACCTAGATTACTCTTCAAATACAACATATTCTATTGGTAATTTTATTGTTGATGATACTGGTTGCCTTGCTGGTGTGTTCAGCGTTCCAGCATATCCTGGATTTAAGTTTAAAACTGGTAATCGTGTATTAACAATCACTGACACTTCAACTGTAAGCGATCCAGATTACGCAATGCGCGCAGCTGGTTCATTTGTTGCAAGTGGCATATTAAAGACAACTCAAAGAATTCAAACAACACCAACACTTCCACCTCTCCCTGAAGTGGATTCTGATGCGCTTGTTCGTCCAATTTCTCCAGCTGATAGATCGTATAATGCGGATGCAGTTAAAAATCCATCAACATCTTCTACTGGCTCAACGACACCAAGAATCAGCCTCGGAGATGGTTTGTCTCAAACATTCTTTACACCACGTCCAAAATCAAGCGCAAACAAGCAAGATTATGGTATGTTCGTAAGTTCTGTTGATCTATTCTTTAAGAGTAAGCCATCAACATCTCTTGGTGCGATGCAGCTTCCAATCACATTGAAGATTGCAGAAGTTCAAAATGGTTATCCAACAAAGAACTATCTTGCTGCTAAGACAATTCAATGTAAGGATGTTAAGATTTCTACAGTTCCAAGCACGTCAAATACTTCAACTGTCACAAAGTTTACATTTGATGATCCAGTATTCTTAGAACCAGCTCGCGAATATGCGCTTGTTCTCGGATCTGACTCTCCAGATTATGAAGTATTCGTTGCAGAACTAGGTGCAGATGTTCTTGGTGCTACACCAACTCGTCGTATTTCCGAGCAGCCATACGCTGGTTCATTCTTCCGCTCACAAAACTCATCAACCTGGACACCATATCAGAATCAAGATTTGATGTTTGTGATTAATAAAGCAGTGTTTTTTAATTCTGGAGACGGCACTGCAAGATTTACACTCGATGAAGCACCAGAAGCAAATAACTTTGTTGATAAAGTTATCTTGATGGCTTCTGATCTTGACTTCCCAGTGACTGACCTTTCTTACAGCCTTCGTGGTGTTTACGCAAACGGATCTGGTCAAACTCAAGAAAGTGTCAGCGGTGTTGAATTGACTAAATTCTCGCCAGTTGAATATGGAACTATTCTTGATAAGTCAAATAAAACATCTATCAATCGTCGTAAATTGCTCAAAGGCAACGCAAACAGCTTTATTTTAACAGTAACTATGTCAACAGGCGATGCTGATATTTCTCCAGTAGTAAATATCGAAAGACTTGGTCTTACTGCATCTCGCTTCTTGATTAATAATGCTGGCATTCCAAATACTCAAATTTCTCTTTTGAGTTATGGTAGTGGATATAACGCAACGATCACTTCTGCTAATGTTTCAAATGCTCAAGAAAATGTATTTGGAACTTCAGTTTCGACGTTAGTCGCAAATGCTGCGCTATATCGCCAATATATCTTTGCTAATAACGCAAATATTGGTTTCTATGCAATCAATATTGCTGGTGGCGGTGGCTCTGGTGCAACTGGTTTCGCTGTTGCAAATACTGACGGTCAAAATACTGTCAACTACGTTGTTATTACCGATCCAGGCAGCGGATATCTAACCACTCCAACGATTCGAATCGTTTCTGGTAATGCAACACCAAATTCGAATGCAACAGCAGTAGTCGCTGGAGAAACAGGCAAATCTGGTGGTAATATCCAGGCGAAGTATGTAACTCGAGAAATTGTTCTAGAAGATGGCTTCGAGTCTGGTGATATTCGTGTGTTTATGGACGCGATCCGCCCAACTGGAACAGATGTCAATGTTTACTATAAAGTTAAATCAGTAGACGATAATGATCGCTTTAGCGATAAAAGCTGGCAGTTAATGTTCAAATATAAGGACATTTACTCTAAGAGTCCTAGATCTCTTATTGGTTTAGAGTTTAGACCAGACTTATTAGAAAACAGACTTTCATATGTTGAAAATGGAGTTACTTACCCTATTGGCGGTAAATTTAAGTCCTTTGCGATTAAGGTTGTATTGACCTCTTCTGATCCATCATTAGTACCTAAAGTTAGAAATCTTCGTATTATTGCGACCCCAGAAGGTTAATTATGTCGAAAGCAAGGATTGAAGGAAGCCCTAATTTCATAAAAGACGAAAGAAACATTGCTGTGTTAAATACGAATAAAGCCGTTATTGCTAAACATGAGCAAAAAATGGCTGAACTTCGTAGAAATAAGCAGGTTGACGACGACATAAATAATCTGAAATCTGAAGTTTCAGACATAAAAGATATGCTTTCCCAAATTTTAAAAGCCGTTAGTGGCGAGAAGTAGACATGGCAAATACAGTTAATGTAGGCATTACAACAACAGCCTGTACTTTCAATCAGTGGCGTATCACCGACAATCTCATGGCGAACGACGTCAACGAGATTGCTCGTGGCAATTTCGTGAAGGCGACTGGAAATGTTACCATTTCTAATGGATTCCTTCTTCTTGCAAACTCCTCTGGTGGCGTTATTCTAGATGTTCGTGATGATACGAACATCGACGGAACACTTACCGTAAAAGATATCGAAGTTGATAACTCAACTGGTCACGTCTATGTTGATGCTGGCGATATCTGGTTCCGTCGTATGGGCTCGGCAGATCGTTTCTGGAGCAACACGAACACAACATTCTTCTGTTCTAATGTTTCTGTAACAAACGCAGAAGTCGGAACTTTGAATGTAAACAATCAGATGGTGACGGTAAATACCTCCATCTTTAATGTTGCAAATACTAATCTTGCAGCAACGATGAACGTCCACCCAGCCAATGTTTGGGTATTTGGCGCAAACTTAACTATTCAGAATACTTCTTCTGGATCTTTAAATGTCTTTAATAGACTATTGCACGTTAACTCTGGTAATTCGTTCTTCGGAAATACTTCTGCGCTTGCAACATTCAATGTCCATCCAGCAAATGTCAATTTCTTCGGCACGAATGTAACCGTATCGAATACAACTGCTGGATCACTAAACGTTGATAATCGTCTTGTGATGGTTACAACGCCAAATATTTTCTTCTCAAATACTCACTCATCAGCCAGATTTAATGTAAATCCAAATACTTACTTCCATGGCGGTGAGGTAAATGTTGCAAATACTGCGCTTACTTCTACTGTAAACGTCCATACTGGTAATGTATTCTTCTTCAGCGGAAATGTTACAGTATCAAATACAACTGGTGGCTCTCTAAATGTCGACAATAGACTTGTTATGGTGACAACACCTAACATCTATTTCTCGAATACACATTCTTCTGCTCGCTTCAATGTAAATCCAAACACCTTCTTTACTGGTGGCGAAGTCAACGTATCAAATACGGCATTGACTTCTACAATGAACGTTCACCCTGCAAATGTTTGGTTCTTTGGTGCAAATGTAACAGTATCAAACACCAGCGATGGTTCATTTAATGTTGATAATCGTTTGGTCAGAGTAACATCACCAAATGTGATCTATGCAAACACTCATGCTTCCGCAAGATTCAATGTATTCCCAAATACATTCTTCCATGGTGGATTAGTAAACGTTGCAAACACTTCACAATTTGCTACCGTTAACATTACACCAAACACTTGGATTTTTGCAAACCTAAACGTTGGATCAAACCTTGAAGTCACTGCAAACACTTTCTTGTATTCGAACCTAGCGGTATCTAAGAATACACTAATTTCTCAAAATGCAAACGTCGTTGGAACATTCAATGTAACTTCTACTGCTGAAGTAACTGGAAACACTTCGCTCTATTCAAACCTCGCTGTATCTAAGAATACAACGATGTCGCAAAACGCGAATGTATCAGGTACGATGAATGTTGGTTCAATACTAGCAGTCACTGGCAACACTGAACTTCTATCCAACCTTGCGGTTTCTAAGAATACGACGTTGAGCCAAAACGCTAATGTCCTAGGAACTCTCAATGTAACATCTTTCCTCGATGTTGGTGCAAATACAGCGATTGCTGGCAATTTAGCGGTATCACGGAACACCTCTACTGGTAACTTGAGTGTTACACAAAATGTCGCTGCTGGAAATATTGCTGCAGCAAATGCTGTTTTTACAAATAATCTAGCAGCAGGAAATCTTTCTGTTTCTGGTCTATCTAACTCTACTTGCGCAAACATTACTACGCTTTGGGTTCAAGACCTAACAGTACAGAATGCCATTGCTGCTCCTGCAACAACGACAGGTTCTGAATATAGATTGCGCGTTAGCCAAGGTTCACGCCAAGATGGTTTCTTTGGCGTTGGACTTGGAACTACTGCAAATGGTAATGCATGGTTAAGATTTGATACTTCAGCTGGCAATGTTTGGCGTGCAACGGCAAATAGCACTGAAGGAACTTACTATACGATTATTACGCGCCAAAATGTATCTGATGATGTTGCAACAACTGATTCATCAAATGTTGCATCACTCACTGCAGTTAGAATCGCGAATGCAAATGCTCTTGCTGCGTTGGCTGCGGCAAACTCAGGAGCCAATTCTGTTTGGGTCTATGCTTACGGTGGTTCTGTTCTTTCGAACGCAAATCTAAACTTCATCAATACTGCTTCTGTGAATGCATTTGCTGCTGCAAATGGTTCAACTCAAGCCAACGTATCGTTTGCAATGAACACTGCAAACATTGTGGCAATTGGTACTGGCGCAGCTGCTCTTACGATTTCGCCAAACACTACGATTTCTCAAAATCTAACTGTAAGCGGTAATCTAACTGTCACAGGAAATATTACTGGTACATTGAAGTCGACAAAAGACTCGCTCACAACTGCTACGGTTTCAGGTGCGACGACTGTTAACTTGAATAACGGTAACTGGTTTAGATATACATTGACAGGAACTCCAACGTTTACATTCGCGAATGCTCCAGCCTCTGGAAATGCAATGACAGTAACGTTGTTAGTATTGCAAAACGGAACAGGAGGATATACGCCAGCTTGGGGTAATACAATCTACTGGGCAGGTGGTCAAGTGCCTCCTGCATCTACTGGAGCGAATAAACTTGATATGTGGACATTCACAACAACAGATGGTGGAAGTACGTTTATCGGAACATTGGCTGTTAAAGACGCGAGATAATCGCCATGCCAAGACCGTTTGAATTAAATAAAACGTGGATAGTTGGACCATCTAGAGGCACAACCTCATTCAATGCACCAAGCAGCATCACCATTGATTATGGTCGTCATGTTGCTTCAGTCTCAGGTCGCGGTGGGTCAGGAAATGCGCCTGCAGCTGCCACTTGGGTGACGAATTATAATACCAATTATAACGTTGCATATCCAATTGCAAATCAACCAGCTGTTGCTTGGACCATCAATTATAGTAGCAATTATAATGTTGCGTATCCGATTGCGACTCAGCCAGAAGCAGCACGTCCAGGTACAGCATGGACAATTAACTATAATGCTGCTGTGTATCCAATCGCTAATCAACCAGAAGCAGCTCGACCAGCAGCTGCTTGGACGATTAACTACACTTCAAATTATAATATTGCTTATCCAGAAGCAGGTCGCCCTGTCACTGCATGGGTAATTAATTATAATTCAAATTACAACGTTGCTTATCCAGAAGCAGCAAGACCTGTTACTGCTTGGACGATCAATTACAACACTAACTACAATGTTGCTTATCCGATTGCGGCGCAACCAGAAGTTGCTAGACCATCAACTGCTTGGACCATCAATTATAATGTTGCATATCCAGAAGCCGCTAGACCAGTAACTGCTTGGACAATCAATTACAATGCTGCTGTGTATCCGATTGCAAATAGACCAGAGGCTGCTCGACCAGCAACAGCATGGACAATTAACTATAACGTAGCATACCCAGAGGCAGGTCGACCACCAACAGCTTGGGTTATTAATTATAACACAAATTACAACGTTGCATATCCAGAAGCTGCTCGTCCTGTAAGTGCATGGACGATCAATTATAACACCAACTATAATGTCGCATATCCGATTGCGAACCAACCTGTTGCTGGTGTTGATTGGTTTAGAACATGGTCGGTTAATGGGTTTCCATATGTATTTTCTGTAGAACCAATTGAAGTTGGGAATTCGCAAAATGCACTCACTCCACTTCCTGCATATGGAAGTAGCCCTAATCTTCCAGGAAGCCCAGAAACCATCGGAAACTTTAATTTTATGCCTGATGGTCAATTTGGTGAGTTGAGTGCTCAATATTCTTTACTTGGCACAAATTACAATACCAACTATAACGTAGCATATCCAGTGGCTACCAGACCAGAAGCTGCTCGACCAGCAACTGCTTGGACGATTAACTATAATACTGCTGTGTATCCGATTGCAACTAGACCAGAAGCCAACCGCCCAGTTACTGCATGGACGATCACTTATAACACAGTAAGACCAGAAGCAACTCGTCCTGCAACTGCTTGGACTATCAATTACAATACCAACTATAATGTTGCCTATCCAGAAGCAACTAGACCAGCGACTGCTTGGACTATTAACTATAACGTAGTATATCCAGAAGCAACTCGACCAGCGACTGCTTGGACAATTAACTACAATACCAATTACAACGTCGCATACCCAATCGCAACACAACCAGAAGCTGCGCGTCCAGCCACTGCTTGGACTATCAACTACAATACAGTATATCCAATCGCAACACAACCAGAGGCGGCTCGTCCAGGAACTGCGTGGACAATTACTTACAATGCTGCTGTATATCCAATTGCCAATCAACCAGAAGCAACAAGACCAGTGACTGCCTGGACGATCAATTATAACACGAATTATAATGTGGCATACCCAGAAGCTGCTCGCCCAGCGACTGCTTGGACCATTAATTACAATACAAACTATAATGTTGCATATCCGATCGCCAATCAACCAGAAGCGGCTCGACCAGCGACAGTATACAACACCAATTATAATATCGCATATCCAATTGCCAGTCAGCCGATCGCCAATCAACCGATCACATCTTATGCACCAGGAAATGTGGGAACACCAACTAATGTTCTTGGCGTTTACTTCCCAGGTGGTCCAATAGATCTTTCAGGATTTGGTGGTCCTTCAGGAACTGCTCCTTATGTTCCGTCAACTGAAGTAGTCTACTGGAGTTTCCCAGACTTCCAAAATCATCCAGTTAGTGTTCCTCCAGGTGGGTCAATCGACGTTAACATTGAATAATAGAAACGAATAAATAAGTACAATGCCTTTGGGTATTGGTGCCCATTTCTGGAAAAATAATGCCAAAAAGTTCCGATTTAAGTAAAAGCTGGCTGGGCGGAAGTTCTCGTGGAACACAAACGTTTAATGCGCCTTCGTCTCTAACGATTCCATACGGTCGTTACATTGGTAACGTCACAGGTCGTGGTGGATCTGGCAATGCACCAACAGCTTCTGCGTGGACGATCAACTATAATACAAATTATAACGTAGCATATCCGATTGCGAATCAACCAGAGGCAGCGAGACCACCAACTGCTTGGACGATTAATTATAATACTAACTATAATGTTGCATACCCAGAAGCTGCACGTCCAGTAACTGCTTGGACGATCAATTACAATACGAATTACAACGTCGCTTATCCATTAGCGAATCAGCCAGAAGCCGCTAGACCAGCGACTGCTTGGACAATTAATTATAATACTAACTATAACGTTGCTTACCCAATCGCCAATAGACCAGAAGCGGCTAGACCAGCAACAACATGGTCAGTGAACTACAACGTTGCTTATCCGATTGCGACACAACCAGAAGCGACTCGACCTGTAACCGCATATACTTCTAACTACAACGTTGCATATCCAATTGCTAACCAGCCAGCAAATGCTTGGACGATTAATTATAATACTAACTACAACGTTGCATATCCAATTGCTAACCAGCCAGCAAATGCTTGGACGATTAATTATAATACTAACTACAACGTTGCATATCCAATAGCAAATAGACCAGAAGCTGCACGACCAGCAACAGCGTGGGTGATCAATTACAACACAAACTACAACGTTGCATATCCAATTGCGAATAGACCAGAAGCCGCAAGACCAGTGACTGCTTGGTCAACTAACTACAACGTCGCATATCCAGTTGCGAATCAGCCAGAAGCCGCAAGACCTGTGACTGCATATTCAACGAATTATAATGTCGCGTATCCAGTGGCTAATCAGCCGATTGCCAATCAGCCAGTTGCCAACTATAATCCACCGAACGCTTATTTCTCCAATTACGTGGTGAACGCTACCGTATACGGTCCGTACGGTTACAACACGTTTTATGATTATGGATACTATGGTCCTGGATGTCCATCAGCGACATACGAAACGTATTATGATCCTTATTTTAATTATTATATAACAGTATACACAACTTTTCCATGCACTGGTTCAGGAAATAGCGCAAATTATAACACAAACTATAACACCAACTACAACGTTGCATACCCGATTGCCAATCAACCAGCCAATGCATGGGTGATCAATTACAATACTAATTACAACGTTGCATATCCAATCTCGACGCAGCCAGCCAATGCTTGGGTAATTAATTATAACACCAACTATAACGTTGCGTATCCGATTGCCAATCAGCCAGAAGCAGCAAGACCTGTTACTGCATGGGTAATTAATTACAATACCAATTATAATGTCGCGTACCCAATTGCGACCCAACCAGAAGCTGCTCGTCCCGTTACAGCATGGTCAACAAATTATAACGTTGCGTACCCAATCGCCAATAGACCAGAAGCAGCTCGACCAGTCACTGCTTGGTCAACTAACTACAACGTTGCTTATCCGCTCGCAAATCAACCAGCGACTGCATGGACTATCAACTATAATACAAATTATAACGTAGCATACCCAGAAGCAAATCGTCCTGTTAATGCTTGGACAATTAACTACAATACCAATTACAACGTCGCTTATCCATTAGCGAATCAGCCAGAAGCCGCTAGACCTGCTACCGCATGGACCATCAATTATAATTCAAACTATAACGTGGCGTACCCAATCGCAACACAACCAGAAGCAGCAAGACCTGCTACCACTTGGACTATCAACTACAATACAGTATATCCAATCGCCACGCAGCCAGAAGCTGCCAGACCACCAACTGCTTGGACCATCAATTATAACACCAATTACAACGTTGCTTACCCAATTGCCAATCAACCAGAAGCAGCAAGACCAGTGACAACATATTCTCCAGGAAACACTGGATCGCCAACCAATGTTCTTGGTGTCACTTTCCCAGGTGGACCAATTGATCTCTCAGGCTTTGCTGGTCCTCCAGGAACTGCTCCTACTGTTGGTCCAACACAAGTAAGTTATTACAGTTATCCTGACGGCGCAAATTATCCTGTTTCTGTTCCTCCAGGTGGACAAATAGTTGTAACACTCGCATAAATAGTTTATAATATAATTTTGTTTTCGCAATAACATTTGAGGTGGTCATTATGCCGTATCCTATTCCTCAGTATAACAAAATGCTGAATGAGTTCTGTGTTGCCAATGGAGCATTCACAGAAGAAGAAGTTGATAAAATTGTTGATTTAGAAGATTTGCAAAAGTTTCAGCGCGGAGGAATTGGCGGAACTGGCGGTCCTGGGTCGGTCGACAAAAAAGTCCGCGACAGTGATGTGCAGTGGATAATGCACGACCAACATTCAGATTGGTTATTCCAAAAATTTGCTTATCTGACCTCAATGGTCAATTACGATCACTTCATGTATAATATTGACGGTTTTGATAATTTTCAATACACTGTTTATCGCGCAAAAACAAAACAACATTATGATTGGCATATGGATGCTGGTGGACCATGGACACCGTATGTCAGAAAACTCAGTGCAGTAATTATTCTTTCAGATCCAGATGATTATGAAGGTGGAGAATTCCAGTGTGTTCTTAATGGTCAAGTAGAAAATCTAATGACAGTTAAGCCACCTCGTGGTGACGCAATCTTTTTCCCAGCTTGGATGCCCCATAGAGTAACACCAGTAACAAAAGGTGTTCGCAAATCATTGGTCTCTTGGGTGATGGGTAAAAGAGAAAAATAATTGGTTATTAATATGAATTTTAAAAAATTGGTGAAGTTCTGGGGTAATGATATCATTGAGTTTTATACAACACCAGATTTAATTGAGGTCATTCCTGAACCGAGATCAGCAGTCAAAAATCTTCCAGAATGGTTTAAAGATTTAAGTCCTGCTTATGGGGCTGCAGATAATCAAAGAGATCAATTTGGCAATAAAAATATGACGGCAAAAAAGTGTTTGCCAATGCTAGATGCAATGTCTCTTGGATACACAATTCCCCTTGCAGCAGACCTTCATATCATGAGCAACCACGATAATACTCAAATACATGTAACCAATCCTCCAGGATTAAAAGTTTGCGAGTTTCATGATGCAATGCAACTTGGTGGAAATAATAAACTCGGATTTAAACATGGAAACGCATTAAAATTTATAAATTATTGGCATATAAAGACAGCACCAGGTTGGTCTATTCTATTCACACCTCCATTCAATCATTTTGCACAACCATTTACTTGTTTAAGTGGATTTGTTGACACTGACGTTTATAGCAACGTTGTGAATTTTCCTGCTGTATTGAACATCTATGATGCAGATATACATATACCTGCAGGCACTCCTATGGTCACAGCAATACCTGTAAAAAGAAATTCTTTTCCGAAAAAACCGCCTATTCGTAAGATGACGAAAAAAGAAGCCATGGAATTGCAAAAATTGCGAAGACGACAAGATACTAGAACTCATCACTATACCTATGAGTTGAGAAAGAGGGATTAATCATGTTTAATTGGTTTAAGAAAGATGATATTGATTTTAAATTTCTTGATGTTGCAGAAGGAATTGTATATCCACATTATCCACCAGTATTAGCAAAAGATATCAAGCCTCTTAAAGAATTTCAAGAAAACAAATATGGAGAATATAAATTTCCTGGTTGTCCAGGAATGCATGATTATGCTCGTTTAGGTTATATTATTCCTGCATGGAGCAATATTCATATCAAAGCAAACAAAGCTGGATTTATGGGAGTTGTAGGTTCTGTTGGTGAAGACAATCAAAAAAGGGGCACACAACTAAAACAACCCCAAAATATGGATACTGCTATTACAGATGGTCTTTTTGAAATCAATGGTGGAGTTAAATATAGTGTCTTAAATTTTCCTGGTCCATGGAAAATTAATTCTAATAAAAACGTCTCTTGTTTGTTGCTCCCTGCATACTTCCATAGCAATTTTCTAGACGATTTATATGTGTATCCAGGAATAGTAGACTATAAAGGATTTGGTACAGTAAATTTCATTTGCGCCCCAAAACGTCCATGTGAAATAGAAATTAAGGCTGGTGACCCTCTTTTGCATGTCATTCCATTTATAACAAATAAAGACATTGTTGCTTCTTATGGTCCTGCGACAAGAGAAGAAAATGATTACAATAAGATATTAAAGTGGTTTCATGAAAAGAATTTCTACAGAAAGTATTACATGATCCGTAAAAAATTTAAACTGGTAAAAGATGTATGAAAAAGATATTTGTAAACGTTTGCTCATATAGAGATAAACTTCTATTGCCTACAATCGAAAGTCTGATTGAAAATGAGTCAGGCAGAAATGAGATTGTCTATGGTGTTTTTGAGCAAACATCTCTTGCAGATAGTTTACAAACCAAAGCACCAGATCTGGTAAAAAAGACAAACATTCGATATAAAAGAATTGATCCAGAATTTTCTGATGGTGTTGTTTGGGCGCGTTCTATTAATTCAATGCAGATCTATGAAGAAGAGTTTCAGTATCAAATCGACTCTCACATGCTCTTTGATAAGGGGTGGGATCATTATCTAATTCTAGATTATTTGCATGCGTGTAAAGTTGCAGGACATGATCGAGTTCTTCTAACATGTGGAACTAAAAACTTTGATCTTGATGGTGATCGAATTACCAAGCATACATTGACCGATGACATCTCAGTGAATCTTGGATATTATCAGTTTGATAAAAACATGAGACTACACGCTCATGGTCCATGGGTTCCTGCTCGAGATGTAGTAAGTCCCTCTCGCCATATCTGCGCTGGTAACTTCTTTGCTCCAGCAAAATGGGTGAAGGAAGTTGGGTATAATACAAATATCTTCTTCGAAGGCGAAGAACAGATGTTTGCTCTTACTTCCTTCCTCAAGGGGTATAGCATTTATCATATGAGACGCGCGAAGGTTTATCATTATCTTCGTTCTGCGAATCACGAGACTAAACAGACCGTCAATCCAGTGGTCGATGCAAGACGATTGGATATGAATAAGAAACGATCTGAGAAAGAACTCAGTAACTTTATCTATTCTGTCGACGAAGCCAAGCTGGAAGAGTTTCGAAAACACACGGGAGTCGATTATATAAATAGGAAATTAGAGGAACGCGCAATTTCTCGCCATATTAAACCAGACGTAGAGATCGATTGGGAAATCCCGAATAAAGAGTAAAATGGCATCTAATACAAAAATATCTTTTTCAAAATATACTAAAGGTGTTGGTTGCCCGAACGAAGGGTGTCTAATTCCTCTGAGTGGAACTTCTGGTTTGTGGCAGCATTTTCCTTCAAATACAAACCATTTATTTCTCGTTATCAATGGTAATATAAGAACAGAGTACCAAGATGGTGCAGTTCAAACGCACACCAATCCATACTCAAATACATGGAGTTCTTATGTCGATCCATGGATCTATGATAAACCTGTGCAGGCTTATACGCGCTCCGATGATGATATCTTTGTAAGAGTTTCTCTAATTAATACGACCTTTTCTCAGATTACCTTTAGTGCTGCGAAGATCGTTAACGAAGAAATCACAAAAACGACTAACAAACGATCCTTTTTGTATGTTTGTGGATCAGAGTTTTCCTACAAAAAAGATAACGTCGAAATCACTCCTGAAACTTCTGGAATGAGTTTTGGGTATGGTCAAATGGCTGGGAACACCATAACACATTCGATTACCGCCAACTCCAGCCCAGTAACAGTGATCTTTATCGAAGAGAATTAGTATTAAATATTACTCTGCTCTGGTGTGGATTTCTATTTTATAAATAGAGCAATAATAATAGGATATCCCAATGGCTCAATTTATAGAATTAGACCTGGATCAAGGAACTGATTTCAATTTTGATTTAGACTTGACTCAAGATGACGGATCAGTCATAAACGTGACGAATTACACGTTTTCTTCGTCCATACGAAAATCCTTTTATTCATCTGGCGTCACAGCAAATCTAACTGTGACGATACTCGACGCTGCAAATGGGAACGTTTTTCTAAACCTCAATGCGGCAACAACCTCGAATATTAAAGCAGGTCGTTATTTGTTTGATGTCAAACAAATCGATAATGCTAATGTCACAACAAGACTTGTTGAGGGCATCATCACAGTTAATCCGCAGGTAACTAAATGACAACAGTTAGAGTTTCGACAGGTCGTGGTTCTCAAGGATTAAGAGGTCCACAGGGTCCACAGGGTCCACAAGGACCAACTGGTGCACAAGGTATACAGGGTCAGGCTGGTGGTCCACAAGGTCCTCAGGGCGCTGCTGGTGCAGCAGGTCCTCAGGGTCCTCAGGGTCCGCAGGGCGCAGCAGGTCCACAAGGACCACAAGGTGCTGGTCCTCAAGGTCCACAAGGACCACAAGGTTCTACTGGTCCTCAAGGACCACAAGGACCACAAGGTGCTGGTCCTCAAGGTCCACAAGGACCACAAGGTTCTACTGGTCCTCAAGGACCACAAGGACCACAAGGTGCTGGTCCTCAAGGACCACAAGGACCACAAGGACCACAAGGACCACAAGGTGCTGGTCCTCAAGGTCCACAAGGACCACAAGGACCACAAGGACCACAAGGTGCTGGTCCTCAAGGTCCACAGGGTCCATCTGGTCCACAAGGTCCACAAGGACCAAGTGGTCCAAATGCTGATGCTGCATATGATCAGGCTAATGCTGCTTATAGTCAGGCTAACTCAGCATATAATGCTGCGAATAATGCTCAGACATCTGCTAATACAGCAAATACGAATGCATTGAATGCGTATGGTTCAGCTAACTCTTCAGCCAATACAGTAAGAGTTTCGCAAAATGGATCATCAACTCTAAGTAGTAAGCAATTAAACTTTATTAATACTTCAACGATTACTGTTACAGTAGCCTCTGCTGGTGATGGAACGAATGCGAATATTTCCTTCACAGCAGTTGGTGGTGCTGCTTATGATCAAGCAAATCTTGCATACACAGCTGCTAACTCTGCTCAGACTGCAGCCAATACTGCTAATACTAATGCATTGAATGCTTATGGACAGGCTAATCTATCTTATACAGCTGCTAACTCTGCTCAGACTGCAGCCAATACTGCTAATACGAATGCACTGAATGCATACAGTTCAGCCAACCTTGCTTATACGGCTGCTAACTCAGCACAAACTGCAGCAAATACAGCTAATACCAATGCTCTAAACGCTTATGGTGCTGCGAATACTGCTAATACCAATGCACTAAATGCTTATGGGAAAGCAAATAACTCGGCTAATACTGTTTGGGTTTATGCTAATGGATCTTCTATCCTTTCTAACGGCAATCTGAATTTTAATAATACTGCAACCATTAATGTTTCTGCATCAGCAAATGGTTCTGGACAATCTAATGTAGAATTTTCTGTTAATGCTAATTCATTTACCTTAATTGGGCGTCCAACTTCTGCATTAACTCTTGCATCTAATGTAACTGTTTCGCAAGATATGACAGTTACTGGGAATCTTTTTGTTCAGGGTGATAGCGTAACATTTAATGTCTCAACACTCAAAGTTGAAGACAATGAAATTATTTTAAACTCTAGTAACACTGGAATTGCTCCTGCTGTTGATGCATTAATTACTGTAGAAAGAGGAACTTCAACTGATACATATTTAAAATGGAACGAGACAACGGATAAATGGACTTGGAGTGACGATGGAACAACAGCTTATAACTTCAGCACCTCACTGAGTGCATATGCTCAAGCGAATTCTGCTTACGGACAAGCAAATCTAGCATACACAGCAGCTAACACTGCTCAAACTTCTTCTAATACAGTTTATGCTCAAGCAAATCTAGCATATACCGCCGCAAATTCTGCTCAGACTGCAGCGAATACAGCAAATACGAATGCATTGAATGCATATGGTGCTGCAAACTCTGCTGCGAATACTGTAAGAGTTTCTTCAAATGGAGGCTCGACGCTTTCTGGCAAGCAACTAAACTTTATCAACACATCAACTATTACTGTTACAGTGGCTTCTGCTGGTGATGGAACTAATGCAAATATTTCGTTTACAGCAGTAGGTGGTGCTGCTTACGATCAGGCTAATGCTGCTTATGGTCAGGCTAATTTAGCCTACACTCAAGCAAACACTGCTCGATCCGATGCTAATACAACATTCGCTACCATCAACACAACCTTTGGTACGACAAATACAACCTTTGGTACTATTAACACTAATTACCAAGCAGCATATTCTCAAGCAAATCTAGCGGCTAACACTGTTGCTGTTTATGCCAATGGTACATTGACTTATGCTAACTCTAACGTAAACTTTAACAACACTGCAACAGTCAACGTTTCCACATCAGCAAATACAACTAATAAGTTTACTAACGTTGCATTCAGTGTAAATGTTTCTTCCAGTGACTGGGCAAGTTCTGCTAATGGTGTTGCGCAATCGGCTTATGCTAAAGCAAATTCTGCTGCAAATAATGTTGCAATTTTTGCTAATGGTACAGTTGTTCTATCAAATGCTAATGTAAACTTTAACAATACTGCAACTATTAACGTTGCTGCAACTGCTAATGGTACTGGACAAGTTAACGTAGCATTTTCGATGAACACTTCTTCAATTAGCGCAGGTCCTTCTGGTCCATCTGGTCCATCTGGTCCACAAGGACCAACTGGCGACACTGGACCTCAAGGTCCACAAGGTCCTCAAGGTGTTGCTGGACCACAAGGATCTACTGGTCCTCAAGGACCACAAGGTCCACAAGGTCCGCAAGGTATTGTTGGTCCTCAAGGTCCTCAAGGTCCACAAGGTGCTGGTCCACAAGGACCACAAGGTCCGCAAGGTATTGTTGGTCCTCAAGGTCCTCAAGGTCCACAAGGTGCTGGTCCACAAGGACCACAAGGTCCGCAAGGTGTCACTGGTGCACAAGGTCCACAAGGACCACAAGGACCATCTGGTGCACAAGGTGATGCATCAAATGTTGCAGGTCCACAAGGACCACAAGGACCACAAGGACCGCAGGGAAATTCAGTTACTGGTCCACAAGGTCCACAGGGACCACAAGGTCCACTTGGCAGTTTAGGTCCTCAAGGTCCTCAGGGTTCAATTGGTCCACAGGGTCCGAAGGGTGATACAGGTGATACTGGTCCTCAAGGTCCTCAAGGTTCTCAGGGGGCAACTGGTTCAGCTGGTCCTCAAGGTCCACAAGGCGTTACTGGTCCACAAGGTCCGCAGGGTGCGATTGGTCCGCAAGGTCCAAAGGGTGATAAAGGCGATAATGGTCCGCAGGGTCCACAGGGTGCTCTTGGTCCACAGGGTCCACAGGGTCCTCAAGGACCACAAGGACCACAAGGTCCTCAAGGTCCACAAGGCGTAATTGGTCCGCAAGGACCATCTGGTCCATCTGGCGCGCAAGGTTCTGGCATCACAGTTCTTGGTACAGTTGCTACAGTTGGAAATCTTCCTGGTGGTGCAAGTGATGGTGATGCTTATATTGTAACAGCTGACGGTCACTTATATGTTTGGAATGGTTCAAGTTGGATCGATGCTGGTCTGATTGTTGGTCCTCAAGGTCCACAAGGCACTCAAGGCAATACTGGTCCACAGGGTCCAACTGGTCCACACGGTCCTCAAGGTTCAACTGGTCCAACTGGTCCACAAGGTAATGCTGGACCACAAGGACCACAAGGACCACAAGGTCCACAAGGTGTCACAGGTCCACAGGGTCCACAGGGTCCGCAAGGTGTAACTGGTCCTCAAGGTCCACAGGGTCCTCAAGGTGTGACTGGTCCACAAGGTCCTCAAGGTCCACAAGGTATCACTGGTCCTCAAGGTCCGCAAGGTCCGCAAGGTCCTCAAGGTCCACAAGGTCCACAAGGTCCTCAAGGCGATACTGGTCCACAAGGACCGCAAGGACCACAAGGACCACAAGGTGTCGTCGGTCCACAAGGACCACAAGGTGTCACAGGTCCTCAAGGACCACAAGGTCCGCAAGGTGTCGTCGGTCCACAGGGTCCACAAGGTTCAACTGGCGACACTGGACCACAAGGTCCACAAGGACCTTCTGGCGTGTCAAATGTTCCTGGTCCACAGGGTCCACAGGGTCCACAAGGTCCACAAGGTCCACAAGGTCCACAGGGTGTAACTGGTCCTCAAGGACCACAAGGACCGCAAGGTGATCGAGGACCACAAGGTCCGCAAGGCAATACAGGTCCACAAGGTCCAAAGGGTGATACAGGCGATACTGGTCCTCAGGGTCCACAAGGCGCAACTGGTCCTCAAGGACCACAAGGCGTGGTTGGTAACACTGGTCCACAAGGACCGCAAGGTCCTCAAGGAAACTCAGTGACTGGTCCTCAAGGTCCTCAAGGTCCACAAGGACCGCAAGGTCCTCAAGGAAACTCAGTGACTGGTCCTCAAGGTCCTCAAGGTCCACAAGGACCGCAAGGTCCTCAAGGACCACAAGGACCACAAGGTGTGACTGGACCGCAAGGACCACAAGGTCCACAAGGTGTGACTGGTCCACAAGGACCACAAGGCTCAACAGGTTCTACTGGCGAAGTCGGTCCTCAAGGTCCACAGGGTCCACAAGGACCGCAAGGTGCAACAGGTCCACAGGGTCCTCAAGGTCCGCAGGGTGTTACTGGTCCACAGGGTCCAACTGGTCCTGTTGCTGGATCTGATACGCAAGTCATATTTAATGATGGCGGTAGTGTAGGCGCAAGTTCTAATTTGACGTTTGCGAAATCAACAAGCACGTTGAAATCAAATACGATACTTGCTGCAAATAATGTTGCGTATGCAAATACCACTGGAACTGTGAAGGTTATTGTGTACTATAATACAGGAACTGGAACATTAGATACGGTATTCTTATAATATGGCAATTACAGAAAAACTTGGTAACACAGGAATCCTTTTAGTAAAGGGTGAGTTAGATGAAGTAACTGGGTCAGCTGTCTCAGCAAATGATACATCATATTTTGCTGCGGAATTTGATGAAGTGACTATTAGTCCAATTAGTGGTGGACTTGCGAAAAGAATTCATGCAAATGGATTGATTCAGGTCGCCAATTATATTGATGATTATACTTTAAACATAGTTTGATGTGCTACGCATCAAATAAATATAAAATATTTCTAGAGAAATAAAAAATGGCAAAATTAAAAGACGGCTCACGAATTTATGGTAACGTAACAATTGATGCTGCTGCATCGATTGCGACAGTTAACGCTACTACCATAAATGTCACCTCAGTTGTGTTAACAAATGGTGTAAACCTAGTTACGCTTGCACAATCTGGAGGAAGCACCTCTAACGATGCATATGCTCAAGCAAATACTGCTCGTGGAACTGCTAACGACGCATACGGACAAGCCAATACCGCACGTGATACTGCTAATGGTTCTTATAGTCAAGCAAATACTGCTCGTGGAACTGCTAACGATGCTTATAGCCAAGCAAACACTGCTCGCACGACCGCGAATGACGCTTACGGTGCTGCCAATACTGCTGGGACAAATGCACTAAATGCATATGGTCAAGCAAATTCTGCATACAACGCCGCAAATAATGCACAAGTTACAGTCTATGCAAATAACGCCTCTGCAAAAACTACTCAAAAGATTAATTTTGCTAACACTACAACGATTCAAGTAGCAGTAAGTGCTGATGGCGCAAATGCTAATGTTGAGTTTATCACTATCGGTGATTCTTCAGCTGCTACTGTTCAAGCAGCATATGGTGCTGCGAATACAGCAAACACTAATGCACTAAATGCTTATGCTCAAGCAAATACTGCAAGAAACACTGCTAACGATGCATATTCTGGTGCCAACACTGCTAACACTAATGCACTAAATGCTTATGCGCAAGCCAATACTGCTCGTGGAACTGCTAATGACGCTTACGGTCAGGCAAATAGTGCACGCAACCAAGCCAATACTGCTCGAGCAACAGCAAATGATGCTTACGGTGCAGCAAACACTAAATTGTCGACTTCTGGTGGATCTATCAGCGGAGACTTGACAATTTCTGGTAATCTTGTTATTCAAGGTAATGCAACGACGATCAATGTCAGCAGCTTGTCAGTTAATGACTCTATAATTTTGTTGTCAGCAAATAGTGCTGGTGACGCAGAGGATATTGGGTTCGTTGGACACATCACGCGCGATGCCGTGACTACTCATGTAGGCTTCTTCAGAAAAGCAACAGAAAATCAATTTTATGTCTTTGACAATTATGAAACTGAACCAACAAATAATGTCATTGATATTGCAAATAATACTTTTAGAGTTGGCAATGTTAGACTTGGAATTCTAAATGCGAATAGTGTTTTGTTGCTCGGCAATTCAGTTGCAACTCAAGCAAATTTAGTTATTGTATACGATCAAGCCAATACCGCTTATGGTCAGGCTAATGCTGCTCGTAATCAAGCCAATACTGCACGCACTACCGCTAATGATGCATATGCTGCGGCAAATACAGGATCTGGTAGCGCATTAAATGCTTATGCTCAAGCAAATGCTGCCAGAGGTCAAGCAAATACGGCATACGGTCAAGCCAATGATGCATATTCTCAAGCAAACCAAGCATATTCTGCTGCGAACAGCGCAAATCAGTATGCATTTAATTCTCAAATAACTGTTACTGCAAACACGAACGTTGCAGCTGTAGCAAGACCACTAGGACTGAATTTTGTTAATACTTCTACAATTACTGTTTTAGTGACAAATGATTCTGGTAATGCAAATATCGCATTTACAGCAGTTGGCGGCGCTGCATATGATCAAGCCAATGCTGCATACGCACAAGCAAACACTGCACGCTCTGATGCAAACACCACATTTGGCACTATCAATACAACGTTCGGAACTGTAAACACTTCTCTTGGAACAATCAATACAAATTATCAGGCTGCTTATGCTCAAGCAAATTCAGACTATCAGCCAGCTGTAACTGAATTGGCAGTGACGAATAACGGCGCATCAGCATATCGATTTGATCAATATGGTACAGTAGACGACCCTGAAATTTATATTCGTGCTGGTGAAACTATTGCATTTAATTTAAATAATGCAGGACACCCATTTGCAATCCGTGTTTCAAATGGTGGAGCAAATTATAATACAGGACTGACGCACGTTGCAACAGACGGCACTGTCAGTACTGGATCTAACGCACAAGGTAAAGTAAGTGGTAAACTATACTGGAAGGTTCCTTATGAACTTCTAGGCAACACATATGTATACCAGTGTACAGCACATTCTGGAATGGTTGGTAACATTGTCATTGAACCTCCTGGCACTGTTGTATATGCTCAAGCCAATGCTGCATATGGACAAGCGAACGCAGCATACAGCCAAGCAAATACCGCAAGAACCACCGCAAACGACGCTTATGGTCAAGCGAATACCGCTCGCACAACTGCAAATGATGCATACGGACAAGCCAATACTGCTCGAACAACCGCGAATGATGCCTATGGTCAAGCAAATGCTGGTTATAGCCAGGCAAATACCGCAAGAGATACTGCTAATGGTGCATATGCTCAGGCTAATGGAGCATATAGTCAAGCCAACTCTGCTGCGAACACAGTTTGGGTTTATGCTAATGGCGGTTCAATTCTTGCTAAGAGTAATCTAAACTTTAACAATACTGCAACAGTAAATGTTTCTGCAACTGCTAATGGATCTACTCAAGCCAATATTGAGTTTAATGCAAACACAACAGCAATTGGAACTAACCTCACAATCAAGTCTGCAAAAGATTTCATTCAAGCAAACACGAATGTGAATGGTGCGAATACTTGCGATCTATCTGTATCAAACTACTTCCGTTTGGTATTGACTGCATCTGCAGCAATCACGTTTACTAATGCGCCAGCTTCTGGAACTGGACAATTGATATCCCTTCTAATTATTCAGAATGCAACTGGTGGATATACTCCTTCTTGGTCTAATACAATATATTGGGCTGGTGGAACTGCGCCTCCTCCAACCACAACAGCAAATGCTCGCGACTTGTGGACGTTTATCACTTATGATGGCGGTACTACATATTGGGGTACATTGACGATTAAGGACGCTAGATAATTTAACTTTTTGAGTTTGTTATGAGAATTCATGTACTGGTAAACCCAAGAAATCCTACAGGGCTGATGAATCGCGTCGACCCATTCGCGGTCCACGCATACAAATATATCAAGCATCTTTCGCCACATTTCCATATGATTCATTATGGAATTCCTGGTGCACAAGTCGACTGCGAACATGTTGACATTCCAACAGAACCAACTGACATCAAAGGATTTAATGAACTTGCTGGGCAGGAGATTCGCAAGCGAGCAAGCGATAACGATATAATCGTTTGTTTCTTTGGAGTTGAGAATCGAATTGCTTGTGAGATGAATCCAACATGCAAAGTTGTTGAGCCTTCAATTGGTTATCGCGCAAATGGAGTTTTTGCGCCATATCGCGTATTCACTTCGTATGCTAATATGCATTACTTTTATGGTGAACGCGGAATGCTTATGACTCCATCATGGAGCGATGCAGTAATCGGTAATCCATTTACAATCAGTGAATTTGAATATAACGAAAAGAAACAAGATTACTTTTTATTCTTTGGTCGTGTTTGTGAAGAAAAGGGTATTCATCTTGCAATTCAAGCCACAGAAAAAATAAGCAAGAAACTTATTGTTGCTGGTCCTGGATCACTGCAAGCATTAGGATATAACAAAACACCAGACCATGTTGAGATGTTTGGTGTTGCAAACGCTGCGCAGCGTAAAGAACTCATGAAAAACGCCAAAGCATTACTTGGTTTAACATATTATGTTGAGCCATTTGGCAACATGATCATTGAGGCAAATCTATCTGGAACACCAGTCATTACAACCGATTGGGGAGCATTTCCAGAGATTGTTCTTGAGGGTAATACTGGATTTAGAGTTCGTGATTTCAAATCACTATTAACTGCAATTGAAGCGATTGATAAGATTGATCCGTTTAATTGTAGAGAGTGGGGACTTAATTTCTCTGATGAAGAGATCCACTATAAGCACAAGCAATATTTGGACAAGGTTATAAAGAATAGTTTCTATGAATAATCTTTTTGTAGTTGGATCATCAATTCAAACTAGAAAACGCGCACCTCTGACTTATAGTAAAGTGCGTACAGTTTTCTCAGATGAAGAAAGATTTCGTCAAACAATTTTTACAGTCAATTCAATTCGAAATTCATTCCCAGAATCTAAAATTGTAATTGTAGATTCCTCTGAGGAGTATAAAGAATACCAATTTTTTCTTTCGTACTTTCCAAATGTTGAGTTTATTCCACTAAAAGAACTAGATGGAAATGCATTTGAAATTGTTAACTCACATCCTAATAAAAGTCTGTGTGAGTGTTTATTGTTGAATTCGTATTACAAGCAATATAAGAAAGAGATCTCAACGTATGATTATGTAATCAAAGGATGTGGAAGATACTTCTATTTTGATTTTAACGATTCTTTGTTTACTGAGCAAAATTTAGATAAAATGTTTTTCAAGAAGCCGTTAAACTTTCCATGGAATCCAACCTGGAACTATCATTTTATTGATCGTCGCCAAGACCAAAACAATGATCGACTGCACCAGTACTGCACCGTTTTATTTGCGTTTGGAGCATCTCAGTTACATAAAATGATAGATATAAATGAGGCAACAGTTCATTTACTGAATCAATCGCCAATGCAACATTACGATATTGAAACGCTTTCATATTATCTAACGCGACCATATGAAAAAGATATAATCGAAACGGATTGGAAAGTTTGCGGATGGGATGGAACTTCTGCAAGATTTATGTATTATTGAGGCAATTATGAAGACAAATTTAATCATCACTGATGACTTCTATCAAAATCCAGATGCTGTGCGAAATTATGCGTTATCTCAGCAGTTTGAAGTAGCAGGCAATTATCCTGGACTTCGAACAAAACCTTATTTGCCAGACGATTTAAAGTCGGCGATTCAATCGATCGTGTTAAACGCTGGCGGTAGAGTTACAGATTGGCTCGAACATTCTGGTTATACTGGAGCGTTTCAAATTTGCACTGCTCAAGATAGAACTTGGATTCACGCAGACAGTTACAATACATGGGCAGCGGTTTGTTATCTAACACCGAATGCTCCTCTCTCAGCAGGAACTGCATTATATCGATACAAAGAAACAGGTGAGTATTGTAGAACTGATAGCAGTAGTCCGCATCTAGATGGATACGATTATACAAAGTGGGATTTAGTCGATTATGTGGCAAACAAATATAATCGAATTGTGATGTATCGTGGAAATTTATACCATGCATCTGTAGATTACTTCGGAAATAATATGTCGAACGGTAGACTTTTCCAAACATTCTTCTTTAACACAGAATATTAATGAAAGTCCTGCACGTTATATTTTCTTGTAATCGTCTTCAATATCTGACGAAAACTCTAGATTCTCTAAAGAATCTCGATTATGGGAATCATGAGGTCACAAGACTTATTGTTGACGATTATCCGAGAACTAGAAACGATTTCATCTTTGATCTGTTTGCTAAAACTCATAAAACGCTTTTGTGGTTGAACAAAGAGAATCTAGGTTTATCCGTCACATGGTCTAATTTCTTCAATTGGCTTAAGACGCAAGACTATGACTATGTCTTACACCAAGAAGATGATGTGGTCCTCACTCGAAAAATACACATCGATGATCTGATCGAAGTATTAGAGTCAAATGACAAAATGGCTTCAGTCGTTCTACAGCGTCAGGCATGGTATTTCCATGAAGAACCATGTAAAATTGAGACTGGAGATCTCCCTTTCGGTAATTTTTATTATGGAAAGAACACTAAAACATTCCCGATTATTTTCAGTTTATATCGAAAAAGTATAACCGAATATCCTTTTCAAGAATATTGGGGATTTAATATCAACGAAGGGATGATCATGGTGTACCTAGATCATTTTCACCAGATGTTTTCTGCCCAACTAAAAGGTCCGAATGGAGAAAATCTAATCGAACACATTGGTGAAGAGTCGACTGGCAAAAGAATTTTAGAGGGAGAACCGAATTGGGAACAGTTTGCACATATGGACCCGAATCAGGTTTATAGTTCTCGAAATGGGAAGTTAATCGAGAACTAAATATACAATAATTAGAGAGGTTCTATCTCAATGGCGTCACCATATTCTCGCACAGAATTAAAAGATTACTGCCTCCGAAAACTCGGATTTCCTGTAGTCGACATTAATATCGATGATGATCAGCTTGAAGATCGTATCGACGAAGGATTGCAAAAATTCAGAGAGTTCCACTACGATGGAACTGAAACAGTTTATCTTGCTCACAAGATTACGAGCGCGGATATTCTAAACAAATATGTGCAACTCGCAGATTCAATCATCGGCGTGAGCAGAGTTTTTCCATATACTGGCGTCTCTGTCGCATCGACATCCTCTGCTGGTTTTAATATGTTCGATATTAACTATCAGCTTCGCCTCAACGATTTTTACAATCTAACTGCATCATCATATACTTACTATGTGATTGCAAGAGAGCATTTAGCAATGCTCGACATGATTATTACAGGCGAGTCTCCTTACACCTATAACAAAAAGACAAACCGCGTTCATGTAAAAACCGATTGGGCTGGAAAATTTGTAGCTGGGAATTATATGTGCTTCCTTGCAAATCGTATCGTAGATCCAGAAACTTATGATAAGGTGTTCAACGATACTTGGCTTAAGAGATATACGACCGAGTTGTTCAAGCAGCAATGGGGAACAAACCTCAAGAAATATGGAAACTATGTTCTTCCAGGCGGTCTTGTGATTAATGGTCAAACTATTTACGATGAAGCATCTATTGCTATCGAAAAACTAGAAATTGATCTAAGAGACGTTTATGAAGAGCCACCAGGATTTTTGGTAGGATAAGATGGCAACGTCATTATATTTCAATAATCAAAATGCTCGTACAGAGCAGTTATTGCTCGAAGATTTGATCATTGAATCAATCAAGAATCATGGTATAGATGTATACTATATTCCGCGCGATTCACAATCATCAATCGATGAACTGTTCGGTGACGATCCAGTTAAATCATTTACACAAGCATTTAAACTAGAGATGTATCTTGAGTCTTTTCAAGATTATGAAGGCAATAAAGAGTTCTTTGGTAAGTTTGGTCTTGAAATTCAAGAAACTGCTAGACTTTGCATGGCAAGAAGAACTTTTGAGAAGTATGTTACATCTGCATCTAAAGTTACCAGCAATGTACCAAAAGAAGGCGACCTAATCTACCTACCAATTCAATACAAATTAATGGAAATTAAGTTTGTTGAAGAAGAAAAGAACTTTTTCCAATTAGGTAGAGATTCAAAAAATCCATATATGTATGGACTAACAGTTGAAGCATTTAAGTATAATGGTGAGTACATCAATACTGGATATGATATTATTGATAAAATTAGCGATGTACAGGCTATTGCAATTAATTACACAATGCAAAGTGGTGGGACTGAAACATTTACTCCACTCGAGTGGGTTTATCAGGGTGCATCTCTTGCGGCTTCAACCGCTCGTGGTGTTGTTGCTGATTGGGATAAACCAACCCTTACATTGAAACTAAGAAATATTCGTGGTGCATTCTCTGCTAATGCAGCCATTATTGGTAACTCAAGCGGTGCTCAATATACTCTTGCAGCTGCACCTGATACGCTAAGAAATGCAAACAACGAGGATATGCAAGACAATTATCGCATTGAAACTGAAGCTGACAATATTGTTGATTTCAGTGAAGCCAATCCATTCGGTGAGCCATAATGTTTTCGCAATCACATTTTTATCATAGAATTATTCGAAAAATGGTCGTTGCCTTTGGTACGCTATTCAATGACATTCGACTTGTGCGCTATAATAAAGCAGGTACAGTTGAAATTGAGCGTATTACTGTGCCGCTGCAGTATGCGCAGAAAGAAAAGTTTTATCAACGCATTACACAAGATCCTGAATTGAACAAAGAAGTTCAAATGACTCTTCCACGAATGAGTTTTGAACTTACTAATATAACGTATGATCCATTAAGAAAAAGAAATCTATTTTCAGAAAGTTTTTCTGCTGAGTCTGCAACAACAGTAAAATCTCTTAGAACTACGCCATATAATTTTGAGTTTACGCTCACAATCTATGTTAGAAATGTTGAAGATGGGACACAAATTGTAGAACAAATTCTTCCATACTTTAATCCAGACTATACAATGACAATTGATTTTCTTGGATTAACTGATCAAAAAACTGATATTCCATTTATTCTACAAGACGTGAATCAAAACGTTGAAGATGTTGGTGGCTCTGATCCAATTCGAATGATTACATGGTCATTGACTTTCACTGCAAAAGGTTATATGTATGGTCCAATTGTATCTCGCGATATTATTCGCAAGGTTACTGCCAATACATTTAACAGCGCACTAACTGCTGGAAACGAAAGAGTCATTTACTTCGCAAATACAGGTGGTTTGGGAACGTTCCAAACTGGTGAGTTGGTGTATGAGGGTCGCGAATTAAGTTCTGCGAACTCAACTGCTTTTGTTGCCTCTTGGAACCCAACAGGCAATGTTCTTATTGTGAGTGATGTAAACGGAATCTTGAAAGCAGGCAAATATTTAACTGGTGCTATTTCAAATGCATCATATAATATCGCAAGTTTCGGATCCAATGATTTACAACTATCTAAGTTGGTCATTACACCAAATCCAAATACAGCAAACCCAAATACTGCGTTTGGATTCGATGAAGAAAAAACTGAGTTTCCGAATATAACATGAGTGATACAGATAAAAATCTTGCAGAAATTTTAAACACTGATTATGTTCCTGTGGTAAGAGAGGAAAATAAAAGTGTTACTATTCATGAGCCAGACAGATCAGCTGATAATCCTGACGCTGACTATTCTCGTGCTAATTATTACAACCTTATCGAAAGGGGTAATGAGGCTTTGGATGGCATTCTTGAAGTGGCAAAAGAATCGCAGCACCCAAGAGCATATGAAGTAGCAGCAAATATGATTAAGAATCTCTCTGATGTTACAGAGAAGTTGATGATCCTCCAGAAGCAACAAAAAGAATTAAACCCACAGGCTGCTGAAGCAAAGACAACTAATATCAATGTAGATAAGGCAGTGTTCGTTGGTAGCACTACCGATCTTTTGAAACAAATAAAGAATGAATCTGCCAAATAAAATCAAGAATTATCTTGGTAATCCGCGCCTCAAACGCGTTAATATGCCGATGCAGCTCACGGAAGATCAAGTCCGTGAGTATGTCAAGTGCGCAGAAGATCCAGTATACTTTATTGAAAACTATGTCAAGGTCGTTATGCTTGATAAAGGTTTCGTGCAGATCAACCTTTATCCATTCCAAAAAGATGCTATCGAGAAGTTTAATAAAAATCGTCGCATCATTGTAAAAGCAGGTCGTCAGGTCGGTAAGACCACGATGGTTGTCGGCTATATTCTTTGGTATGTGTTATTCAATACAGACAAGTCGGTTGCGATTCTTGCTAACAAAGCAGCCACAGCTCGTGAAATTCTTAGCCGCATTAAACTTGCATATGAAGCACTACCGCATTGGATTCAACAAGGTGTAAAGACTTGGAACAAGGGTGACATTGAATTAGAAAACGGATGCCGCATTCTAGCAAATTCTACTGCTTCTAGTGCCATTCGTGGTTTCTCTATTTCGCTACTTTATCTTGACGAATTTGCATTCGTTCCGACGAATATTGCTGATGAATTCTTCACTTCGGTTTATCCAACCATTTCTTCTGGTACTGAATCCAAGATTCTAATTTCCTCTACGCCAAACGGCATGAACCATTTTTACAAAATGTGGAACGATGCAGTTGAGGATAATAACGGATTTACTCACATCTCAGCGAATTGGCGTGAAGTTCCTGGGCGCGATCAGAAGTGGGCTGACGAACAGTTCCGTGTTCTTGGCGAACAAAAGTTCATGCAGGAAATGGAATGCGAGTTCCTGGGTTCATCGGGAACATTGATTAGTGCGGTTGCTCTGCGCGCATTGTCACTTGCAAAACCGATTGCAAATACAGGAATTGAAAATTTTAAAGTATATGACGAGGCAAAACCAGATCATCTTTATTTTATGGTCGTAGATACCTCCCGAGGAAAAGGTTTAGACTACTCGGCATTTACTGTAATCGACGCGACTGCTCTCCCATATAAAGTTGTCGCCACTTATAGGGATAATGAAATCAGTCCGTTAGTCTATCCTGCAATTTTAAAACAAGTGGGCACATATTATAATAATGCTTATCAGTTGGTCGAAACGAACGATAATGGACAACAGATTGTAGATATTTTGTTTGACGATTATGAATATGAAAACATCCTTTCAACAGTTGAGCACGGCAAGTCAAAACTAAATAAGAAACTATTGGTCAATTTTGGTTTTGGTCAAAAGAGCGGTCGAGGAGTTAAAACGACTAAATCGGTTAAAAGGCTCGGTTGTTCTATCCTCAAAAACCTAATCGAACGCCAACAATTAATTATTACAGATTACGATATTATCTCTGAACTCTCGACCTTCGTCTCGAACGGTGTAAGTTATGAAGCCGAAGAAGGTAGCCATGACGACCTTGTAATGTGTTTGGTTTTATTTGCATGGCTAACGAATCAAAGATTTTTCTCGGATATGACTGATGTTAATATCCGTCAAAAATTAAACGCTGAGCAGCTGAAAATGATTGAAGAAGAGTCGATCGGAGATCTTATTTTAGCTGGACACATCGATGTCGACAATAAATCGAATGCATTTGTCGAAGATGGTGCCGTTTGGGCTCCTGTCGAGCGTTAAAAACTACAAAACACTAAATAACTGGTAAGTTTCTTTATCTCCAAAACAGGAGCAAAAACATGGCTTTTCAAGTATCTCCAGGCGTGAATGTTTCCGAAATTGACGCAACAACAGTTGTCCCATCAGTTTCTACATCCACTGGCGCGGTCGCTGGCGCGTTTCAGTGGGGTCCAATCGACCTTCTAAGACAGGTTGGTTCAGAGGATCAACTCGTTGAACTATATGGCACACCAGATTCAACGACAGCTCTTACGTTCTTCACCGCTGCAAACTTCCTAGCATATAGCAACAGTCTATTTGTTTCTCGCTCTGACGCTGAAACACTTAATTCTGCTCTTGCGCTAAACGTTGCTTCAGGTTCCTTTACTGCAAACGTAAAGGTTAAGAGCGAAGATCATTACTTCACCTCTTTCTTCACGGCAGCAAATTCAAACATCCTATTCGCTGCTCGTTATCCAGGTTCGCTTGGTAACTCATTGAAGGTTGCAGTTTGCGCAAATGCAAACGCGACAGCATTCTCTTCTTGGGCATACGCTCCATACTTCGATGCTGCTCCAGGAACTTCAACTTGGGTTGGTGCAAATCATAAGTCAAACGCTAACGACGAAATGCACATCGCAATCGTCGATGAAGATGGATTGTTCTCAGGAACACCAAACACGGTCATTGAGCGTTTCGCAAACGTATCTAAGGCAACCAATGCCAAGGGCGAAAGCGGCGAATCACTCTACTACCGCGATGTTCTATACGTCAATTCACGTTACGTCTATGCAATGGGACCAAACAACTCCACATGGAGTGTTGCTGCTAATGCGACACATGCCTTCGCAGGTGAAAACCTAGATGGTGTCAGCTTCATTCGCGGTACTGATGCGGTGCCAACTGATGGCAACGTTCAAACAGCATATGCTCAGTTTGCTTCAACGGATAACGTTGATATTAGCCTCGTAATGACGGCTAACGCAAGCGCAGTATTGGCTGCAAACGTAATCTCTCTTGCTGTAGGTCGTGAAGACTGCGTAGCGTTCGTATCACCACTACTTGCAAACGTTCAAGCAGCTGATCCAGTTTCTTCTATCGTAAACTATCGTAACAGCTTGACTGCAACGTCATATGCTGTAATGGATAGCGCATGGAAGTATCAATACGACAAGTACAACGATCTATATCGTTGGATTCCATGTAATGGTGACATTGCTGGTCTCTGCGCTCGCACCGACCAAGATCGTGATCCATGGTTCTCACCAGCTGGATTCAATCGCGGTCAGTTGAAGAATGTAATTAAACTTGCATTCAATCCAAATCAAACACAGCGCGATACGCTCTATAAGGCTGGTGTAAATCCAATCGTCTCGTTCCCAGGAGAAGGCACTGTTCTCTTTGGTGATAAGACTCTTCTATCAAAACCAAGCGCATTCGATCGTATCAATGTTCGTCGTCTATTCATTGTTCTTGAGAAGGCAATTGCTCGTGCTGCACGCGCAAGCCTCTTCGAGTTCAACGATGAATTTACAAGAGCGCAGTTTGTGAACCTAGTTGAACCATTCCTAAGATTGGTACAGGGTCGTCGCGGTATCTACGACTTCCGTGTTGTTTGCGACGAAACAAACAATACTTCAGAAGTTATTGACCGCAACGAGTTCATCGGTGACATCTATATCAAGCCAGCCAAGTCAATCAACTTTATCCAGTTGAACTTCGTGGCTGTCCGTACTGGTGTTGCCTTTGACGAAATCGTTGGTCGCTTCTAATAAATAGAGTATAGGCTCAGGAGATAATCAATGCCATTCAATGTAAATCAATTTCGTACACAGTTAAGTGGAGATGGCGCACGTCCTAATCTATTTGAAGTGCGACTCAATTTCCCAAGTTATGTAACTGGTCGTTCAACGGCACAATTAAAGTCTACATTCATGGTTAAAACTGCTCAGCTTCCTGGCTCAACACTCGGTAGCGTACCAGTAAACTACTTCGGTCGCGAAGTTAAAGTTGCTGGCAATCGCACGTTTGCTGACTGGACAGTAACAGTAATTAACGATGAAGACTTTATTATCCGTAATGCAATGGAATCATGGGTCCGTGGAATCAACGATAACGAAACAAACTTACGTGCTGCACTCACGACACAGCAATATGCTGCTGATGCTGAAGTGTTCCAATACTCAAAGGCTGGTGGGTCACCAATCAAGAAGTATAAGTTCGTCGGTATGTTCCCAATCGATATCGCTGCAATCGACCTAGACTGGGGTTCAAACGATGCAATCGAAGAATTCTCAGTTACCTTCCAATATCAGTACTGGACTACGCAAGATCAAAACGTGGCTAGAACTGGTGTTCTTGGCGGTCTATTCGCTTAATTTGAATAAGGGGAGAGGGGCAACTCTCTCCCCATTCTATATGATGGAGCACACATGGCTATAAATCTTTTCGGTTTCGAGATCCTTCGAAAAAAGCCTGAAATACAACTTCAGCCTCAGGTTTCTACACCTGTAAGCGATGATGGTGCGATCACCGTCACTGCTGGTGGTTACTTTGGAACTTATCTAGATCTTGAAGCAAGTTTTAAAAATGAAAATGATCTTATCACTCGTTATCGAGAGATGGCAATGCAGCCTGAACTCGAAACAGCGATTGATGATATCGTAAATGAAGCTGTTGTTCATGACGTTACTGGCAAGTCAGTTACAATTCTACTAGACGACTTAGAGCAGCCAGATAAAATCAAAGACATGATTCGCGAAGAATTTGATAACGTTCTTCGTATGTTAGACTTCTCTAATTTTGGTCCTGATCTATTCCGTCAATGGTATATCGACGGAAGATTATTTTACCAAGTTTTGATCGATGAGAAACAGCCACGTCTTGGTATTCAAGAATTGGTTTATATCGATCCAAGAAAAATCAAGAAAGTTAGACACGTTGTAAAGAAAAAAGATCCTAGAACTGGTGTTGATGTTGTTCAGGGCGTACAAGAATTTTACGTCTTCAACGAAAGAGCAACGCTTCAGGGTCAACAGAACATGGTGTCAACATCGACAATGGGTATGCCATCAACAGTTGATGGTGGTGTAAGAATTGCCGTTGATGCGATTGTTAATGTTAACTCTGGTCTGATGGATGCTAAGAGAATGTTAGTTCTCTCATACCTTCACAAAGCCATCAAGCCACTCAATCAATTACGCATGGTTGAAGATGCGGTAGTTATCTATCGTCTATCGCGTGCACCAGAACGTCGTGTGTTCTACATCGACGTTGGTAACATGCCTAAGATTAAATCAGAGCAATACTTGCGCGACATTATGACAAAGTTCCGCAATAAGGTTGTCTATGATTCAGCCACTGGCGAAGTTAAAGACGACCGCAAGTTTATGTCAATGATGGAAGACTTCTGGATCCCACGTCGTGGTGAAGGTAAGTCAACAGAAATTACAACTCTACCAGCAGGACAAAATCTAGGTGAGTTGTCTGACGTTCAGTATTTCGAAAAGAAGCTCTACCGATCACTAAATGTTCCTGTTTCTCGCTTAGAACAAAACCAAGGGTTTAGTTTAGGTCGTTCAACAGAAATTACACGCGATGAAATTAAGTTCAGTAAGTTTATTAATAAACTTCGTACCAAATTTAGTTTATTGTTCGATGAGTTGATGGAAAGACAGTTGGCTCTAAAAGGCATCTGCTCCGTCGACGAATGGCAAAAATTAAAAGAAAAGATTCACTATGATTTCCTTAAAGACAACAACTTTATGGAACTCAAAGAAGCAGAGTTAATGGCAGCACGTTTACAACTTATGTCACAAATCGACCCATACGTTGGAGTATACTTCTCGAAGGGTTGGGTGCGTAAACATGTTCTACAATTTGATGAAGAAGGCATTGAAAGAATGGCGAAGGAGATGGCTGAAGAAGAGGCTGCTCAACCACAAGAGCCTATGTCTCTCTCAACACCACCCCCTTCAAATCTTGCTGAACCAGCTGCGAATAATGTCGCAGCACAACCAACAGTATCACCTTCAGCAAATGATCTAAACCAATCGTTTAATGCTCAAATTACTAAATAATAATTGGAGATTTTTATGAACACTATCGATTTAGTTAATGCTGCACTAGTTGGAGATTCAGGAGCATTTAAGAATGCTTTTGACGCTGCGATTTCAGCGCGTGTAAATGATGCACTTGAAGTAAAGAAAGTTGAGATTGCGTCTTCACTACTCACACCAGAAGTACAAACAAATGAAATTGAAGGACTTGAGACAGAAATTGACGGAAGCGCCGAATCAGAAGTCGATGCAGGCGTCACCTCAAACGCAGAGTAATACTTCAGACGCTGAATTGCGTCAAAAGTTAAACGCTGCAAAAACAACATTGGGAATTAAAGGTCTCAATGTGAGTGCTGCTGCATCGGGTCATGCAAAAGTAACAAAAGCAATTGCTGCAAATCCTAAAGCACAATTTAGTCAGGTGATTAATAAACTATCGCCAACTGAAAGAACAAATTATATTGCGGCAACATCACAAGTTCCATCAGATGCTCTCTCATCAGATGTTCCAATGAATCGTTTTCGTCGTCAGTTACAAGTTTTGAAACCAGCTGCAACGGCTAAAAAGTCATTAATGAATTCATACGAAATTATCGACAAAGAACAAATTTGTGAAGCAACATTGCGCGATGAAGTAAATCCACCACCAATGCTTGTATTAAAAAGAACAGGCATTCGTATTTTCCCAGATGGTCGTCGCGTTGCAATGTATGTTAATTCTAGAATGGGATTAACATTTACAATTCCATATCGTCCAACAGGCACAAAGACAGATGACGCAACTGTTCCTGGATCCGTATCAGAAGAGATCATGGAAAGTTTAGAGCAAGTTGCGAAATTTGCTCAACAAGATAACGTTACATCGAATTCTAGACACTTTAAATTTGCCGATGGTTCAAAGTTAAAAGTCAGTCACGGTGCAGCAAAAGCCATTCATATGGTTCACGGCGCATTGAACGATGAGAATAAAAAGAAATTTGCTGATATGCTTACAAGCCCAAAGGGGTTTGAGAAAGCAGCACATTTTGCATTAAGTAAAGTCCAATTTACAATTGGTGGAAAATGAGTTTAGTATCAGAAATTGTAAGAGAAATTATTGCTGAAGCCAATATTCAAAAAATTGGTCGCAAAAAACTAATTCGCGCTCGTGTTCGTGGTGGCAAGGTTCAGCGTCGCAAAGTCTTTTCTGCTGTAAAAGGTTTTACGATTCGTGGTGGTAAACTAGTTCGTATGAAGCCACAAGAGCGTTTACGCAGAAAGATGGCTGCGCGCAGAGCAAAAGTAAAGCGCAAAGCAAAGATGGCTCGAGCACTTATAAAAAGAAAAAGATCTCTCATGAAGAGAAAAGCATTGGGGATACGTTAATGAAATTAATTACCGAAAACATCAATGATGTTAGAGTTATCACCGAGGAACAAAACGGTGTTAAAACACTTTACATCACAGGACCATTTCTTGTAGCAGAAATGAAGAATCGTAATGGTCGTATGTATAAGACCGATACGCTTGCTAAAGAAGTTGGTCGTTATAACGAAGAGTACGTTACTAAGAATCGCGCATTTGGTGAATTGGGTCATCCAGATTCACCATCAATTAATCTAGACCGAGTCTCTCACTTGATCACCTCTTTAAAGCAGGAAGGTAATCAGTGGATCGGTAAGGCAAAAATTCTTGAAACACCAATGGGTAAGATCGCCAAGTCCCTTATGGAAGGCGGTGCAACTCTCGGTGTCTCGTCACGTGGCATGGGTTCACTCAAAGAAGTAAACGGTGTCAACGTGGTTCAAGATGACTATTATCTAGCCACAGCGGCTGATATTGTAGCGGATCCGTCCGCACCTGGTGCTTTTGTTCAAGGTATTATGGAAGGCAAAGAGTGGGTTTGGGATAATGGTAAAGTGAAGGAAATCGACGTCAATGCCTATTATGAGCAGATTAAAAGAGCAAAGCAAAAACAGATTGACGAAGTTTCATTGAAGATCTTTGAAAACTTCTTGTCAAAACTTTAAAATTTATAAATAATATTACTTCTTCAGGAGTTAAAACAAATGAGTAAGACATTATCAGAATCCGCTGCAGAAATTCTAAAAGCATCGATGAATGCTCATAAAGACGCAGCTGTAAAACTACCAGGCGAGATGGACGATCTCGGTGGTTCAACAAAAGAAAAGCCAGAAGGCGACGATGTTGGTAAGAAAACTGCAGCTGGTGTTGGTGAAGCACCAAACCCTGGCAAATCAACAGTTGCTGGCGATAAGAAAATGGGCTCAGTAAAATCAGCAAATATCGCAAAGCCAGTTGTTGGTAACATGAATCCAAGTTTGGGTGAAGAAACAGAAGAAACAGAGGAAGAAGAAACTATTCTCGAAGACTCTGAAGAAGAAGAGACTCTACCAGTCGTCGAAGCCAAGCATAAAGATGAAGATGAAAAAGAAATGGAAATGGCTGACGACGAAGATGATAAAGAAGAAGACGAAGAAGAAGCAAACGAAGCCTGGAAGAAGTCAATGCTTGCCAAGCATAAGGGCAGCATGAAGGAAGATGTCGATGCGCTATTCAATGGCGAATCACTCTCTGAAGAGTTCCGCACAAAAGCAACAACAATCTTCGAAGCTGCTGTTCAATCACGTGTTGATTCTATCCTTGAAGACGTAATGGCTGAGAACGATAAGGTTCTTACAGAAGCCGTTGATGCTCTTAAGGAAGAGATCGCTGGTCAAGTCGACGAATATCTAAACTATGTCGTTGAACAGTGGGTTGAAGACAATAAGGTTGCTGTAGAAACAGGTTTGCGCGCTGAACTCGTTGATGATTTCATCGGCGGTCTCAAGAATCTATTCGCAGAGCACTACATCGAAATTCCTGAAGAGAAGGTTGATGTAGCAGAAGAACTTGCTGCTCGCGTTGCTGAACTTGAAGAATCAGTTGCCAAGTCAACAGAAGAAACAAGCGCAACAATCGCTTCCCTAACAGAACAACTCGATGCTGCAAAAAAGAACGAAGCAATTCGTAAGATCTGCGAAGGTCTAACTGAAGTGCAGATTGAGAAAATGAAATCGCTCGCAGAGGGCGTGGAGTTCACCACAGAAGGTGAGTTTGATAATAAGCTCGCAACAATCCGCGAGAACTACTTCCCAAGTAAAACCAATGTGAAGAGTGAGGTAAAGGCACTTCAAGAAACAGCTGTTGAAGAGCCAGAAGTAGCTGAAGTTCATGGTATGATGGCACATTATGTTAAGGCAATTACAAAAACGGCTCCAAAAGCCTAATCAACTCATCTTTCTTAACGGAGAAATAAAAAATGTATCTTAATGAAACATATGCAAGAAAGTGGGCTCCAGTTCTAGATCACGGCGATCTACCAAAAATTACTGACCCATACAAGCGTGCAGTTACTGCACTCGTTCTAGAAAACCAAGAACGCGCCCTAATGGAAGAATCACGCTCAATGCAAAATCTTTGGGAAGCTGGTTCAGTCGCTGGTGGCGGTCTACCAAACAACATCGGTGGCGGTTCGTCACCAGTAGTTGGTGGTGAAGGCTCAATCAAGGGCTTCGACCCAATTCTAATCGGATTGGTCCGTCGCGCACTACCAAACCTAATGGCTTATGACATCTGCGGCGTTCAGCCAATGACTGGTCCAACAGGTTTGATCTTCGCAATGCGTTCAACATACGCATCTGCAACAGCTCGTGGTGGTGAAGCTCTTTATAACGAAGCAAACACAGGTCACTCAGGTAATGCTGCTACTGGCACACAGTCAACACTATCTGTCAATCCTGGTAATGCTAACTCATCAATCTTCGGTCTTGATAACACTGGTCCTGGCTTCTCAACAGCCTTCGGTGAATCAGCAAACCTAGCACAGATGGGCTTCCAAATCGATCGCGTTGCTGTTACAGCAAATACACGCGGTTTGCAAGCATCATACACGCTAGAACTTGCACAAGACCTCAAGGCAATTCACGGTCTAGATGCAGAAACAGAATTGACAAATATCTTGTCAACTGAAATTCTAGCAGAAATCAACCGCGAAGTTGTTCGTACTGTTTATGCAACTGCTAACGCAGGTATCACAAACAATGCAACAGGAAACGTCTTCAACCTATCTTCTTCAAGCGACACAAGCGGTCGTTGGCAAGTAGAAAAGTACAAGTCACTCTTGTTCGCAATCGAACGCGCTGCTAACAAGATTGCCAAGGACACACGTCGTGGCAAGGGTAACATGGTCATCGTCTCAACAGACGTTGCATCAGCCCTCGCAATGACTGGTCTTCTTGACTATAACTCAGCACTAGCAGGTCAAACGAACCTAACAGTTGATGACACAGGCAACACATTCGCTGGTACGCTCTTCGGACGTATCAAGGTCTATGTTGACCCATACTCTGTTTCTGGTACAGACTACTGCGTAGTAGGTTACAAGGGCACCAACGCTTATGACGCTGGTCTCTTCTACTGCCCATACGTTCCACTCCAGATGGTACGTGCTATCGATCCACAAACCTACCAGCCAAAGGTTGGCTTCAAGACACGTTATGGTCTAGTAGCAAACCCATTCGCAACTGGTGCTGGTACTGGTGCTCTAGCAAACGACACGAACATGTACTACCGCAAGTTCGTCGTTCTAAACATCAACCAATAATTGATGTGCTAGTAAGTTATTGCCGACTTTATAAAAATAATAAGGCAAAGAACTGGGGGGGCTTGAAAAAGCCCCCCTTTTTTTACACCTAAATAGTTGTATCGTTTCTAGGAGTAGAAAGAATGACAGCACTTACGCGCACACCAACAAATACTGACTTACTACAAAGTACCAAATTTAGAGTGACGTTCGATCGTCTCCCTGGAGCAACATACTATTGTCAAGCAGCAAATTTGCCTGGAGTTTCTCTTACAGAAGTTGTTCGCGCAACACCGTTTATTGATTTGTTTGTTCCTGGCGAAAAAATGATTTATGATTCATTCAACATCACTTTTCTTGTTGATGAAGATTTGCGTTCATGGACAGAACTACATGACTGGATTCGCGGCATCACATTCCCAACTGATTTCAAAGAATATGTTGACCTCGCTCGCCAAGCAAAGGCACCATACATTCGTGGGCGCGAAAAGAACAAACCACAATATTCAAGCGCAATCATGACAATGTTTACGAACAAGAATAATCCAAACTTTCGCGTGAAGTTTGTTGACTTGTTTCCAACATCATTGTCAACAATTATGTTCAACTCTATGGACAGCGCAGAGAATATTGCTGTTGCTGATGCAACCTTTAGATTCGCATATTATGAATACGAAAGAATATAGAGTATAATTCTTGAAGCTCGGTTCAAAACCGACATACTCATTATAGTTGTATTATGGGCAAGAGTAAAATCTTGTAGGAGACTTTATGAAACAATTTCATATGATTGCTGGTCTGCCAAGATCAGGTTCGACTTTGTTGTCGTCCATTCTCTCTCAAAATCCACAATTTCATACTGGGATTTCTGATCCGTTAAACGGAGCAATCAGTAGAATTATACGAGAATTTTCAGTTGGCGGTGTATCCACTCAATGCACTGAAGAACAAAAGTTGTCTGCATTGAGTGGATTTATTGATGGATATTATAATCATATCGATAAACCTATAGTCTTCAATACATCAAGATATTGGACAGGAATGCTGCATGTTATGGATAAACTTAGATCTAATGCAAAAGTAATCTGCTGCGTTAGAGATATTCCTTGGATTATTAATTCATTTGAACTTTTGCATAAAAAAAGTCCAACTTTACTTCCGTCTGAATGCGCCGAGGATGATGTTTATAGAAGATCTGATTATTGGTTTAATAATTTAGTTGTAAAAAATTTAAATTCTTTGAAAGAAGGATTTTTTAGTCCATATAAAGAGAAGATGTTGTTTGTTGAGTATGAAAATCTTGCTCGTGAACCACAAAAAACAATGAAAACAATCTACAAGTTTATAGGTGAACCATACTTTAAACATGATTTCAATAATGTTGAATCTTCTCATGATGAATTTGATATTGCGAAGCAACATGTGGGTCTGCATAAAACTAGAAAAAAAGTAGAGTTTATTGAGCAAGCACCAGTTATTCCACCTGATCTTTGGCGAGCATTCTCTGGACAAGAGTTCTGGCGCGACTTTACTTCACAGTGAGAATGTTATACAATATAGTTCCGATTTTAACATGACATTGCTATGAAATTAGAGACATTGCCACTTGAAGAATTGATGATTCAGTGGGAGAAGGATTCTGAAATTGATACTACAGAACCTGGCAAAGAGATTTTGCGAATTCCATTGATTCACAACAAGTATAACAAATATCTTTCATTGCACAATCTTGCCGCAAAACGCTGCGCTCTTGAGTTCGATAAATTAAAGAAACTCAAGTGGATGTATTACAATGGCAAACTTGATCAAGAAGAATTGGACAAACTTGGTTGGGAACCATTTCGTTTTACTCTCAAGTCAGATATCTCGGTATATCTTGACGGCGATGACGATCTAAACAAACTCAAACGCAAGAAAGCCTACCATGAAGAAGCAGCAAAGTTTTGCGAAAACGTGATGAAAGAACTCAATAATCGAACTTGGCAATTACGTGAGTATATGGGCTGGGAGAAGTTTATCCAGGGTGCTCGATGATAGAACACGTCGTTGTTGAAAAAGTAAATAACATTTACGTCCAAGTAACTGCTGAACCTGCCATCTTGCAAGAGATGGCAGAGTTCTTTACATTTTCAACTCCAGGCTATCAATTTTCTCCAGCCTTTCGAAATAAATATTGGGACGGAAAGATTCGACTTTTGAATCTAAACACACGACAAATCTATCTTGGTCTTGTTCCATATATCAAGAAGTTTTGCAAGGACAGCAACTATACCTGCGAGTATATCGATGAAGAGAAGGAAATCTATCCTGTTGACACCAAAAATTTGGCTTCGGCTCTTTCTTTGTCGATTGAGCCCAGAGATTATCAGTTACTTGCGTCTAGCGTCGGACTTACAAAAAAGAGAACTGTACTCATTTCACCAACCGCGTCAGGAAAATCGTTAATCATTTATATGATGATTCGTCACCTGCTGAACACAGGTAAGAAGCGCGGATTGTTGATTGTTCCTACGATTAATCTCGTCACTCAGATGCA
>Ga0222713_10000114_pt1 | contig 84704 bp, 89 predicted proteins | sample C33_649DmetaG_FD_165061 | JGI IMG/M metagenome (GOLD analysis project Ga0222713, IMG submission 165061) | Estuarine water microbial communities from San Francisco Bay, California, United States - C33_649D | ecosystem: Environmental > Aquatic > Marine > Unclassified | place: USA: California...
AGTGGTGCTGGAGCTGCTGATGTTCGATGTCGTACCGTCGATGGTCTCGCTGGCGGGCATCGCCATCACCTGCCTCGGTGTTGCCATGGTGTCCTGGACACGGAAAACGGCATGACCATCCGCTTTGTCCTGATGCTGACGGTGATCCTGCATCTGGCTTTTGCCGGCAGCCGGGTCACACTGTCTCTGTTCGCGCTGCATCTGCAGGCGACGCCGCTGACGGTGGGTATCCTGATTTCTCTGCTCGCCGCGGTGCCATTGCTGTTCGCTGTCGGCTGGGGACGCACCATCGACCGCATCGGCGTGCGCAAGCCGTTGCTGATCGGCACCGGCGCCGTTTTGGGTGCCTTGCTGCTGGGGGCGGCGGTGCCGCGCATTGAAGTGCTGTTCATCGTCAGCGCCCTCGTCGGCAGCGGGTTCATGCTGGTGCATATCTGCGTCAATCAGGTGGCCGGACTGCTCGGCACGCCGGAGCAACGTTCGCACAACTTCAGCCTGCTGGCACTGGCGTTTTCGACTTCCGGTTTCCTCGGACCGGTGATTTCGGGTTTCGCCATCGACCTGGTAGGCCACCGCATGACCTTTCTGCTGCTGGGCTGCAGCGCCGCTGCCGGTATTACGTTGATGCTGCTGCGGCCGATCCGCATGCCCCCGCATCCGGCCTCGACTGCGGGTCACGACCACAAGCGGGTCGGCGATTTATTCCGCATCCGTGGCCTGCGCCGCGCTTTTGTCGCCAGCGCCGTGCTGTCGATGGCCTGGGATCTGTTCACCTTTGTCACGCCGATTCACGGCACCCGGCTGGGCCTGTCGGCATCGGCGATCGGACTGATTCTTGGTTGCTTTGGTGCGGCGATTTTTCTGGTACGGCTGGTGTTGCCGGCGATTGTTCACCGCCTCAGCGAATGGCCGCTGCTGATCGGCGGCATGCTCGCCACCGGTGCCGCAATGTTCATCTTCCCTCTGATCGACAGCGTGTCGCTGCTGATGGCGGTGGCATTCATGCTGGGGCTGGCAATCGGTGGCACGCAACCGATGATCATGTCGCTGCTCTACAACACGGCGCCGCCGGGACGCGGCGGTGAAGTGGTGGGCGTGCGCACCTTCCTGCTCAATCTGACACAGGCCGGCATGCCGCTGCTGTTCGGCATCGTCGGCAGCACGATGGGCATGACGCCGGTGTTCTGGGCGATGGCGGCAGTATTGCTGCTCGGCGGCGCTTATGCCAGCCGCCGCTAGACCGGCTGCAACCGCCTTTTACAGCGGGGAAACCCGGCGCAGCGCCGGGTGCAGGCAAAAAAAACGGGGCGCTGTCGCGCCCCGCTCTTCGTCGCGAAATCCGCTTATTTCAGGTGCTTGTTGACCAGTTTGGTCATTTCAAACATCGACACCTGTTTCTTGCCGCCGAAAACTTCTTTCAGTTTCTCGTCTGCGTTGATGTTACGGCGGTTTTTGCTGTCTTGCAGGCCATGCTTCTTGATGTAGGCCCAGATTTTCTTGGTGACTTCGGTACGCGGTTGCGCGCTGCTGCCGATCACCGCACCGAGCGCTGCGCTCGGCTGCATCGGCTTCATGAATGCAGCATTGGGTTTACGTTTCGCCGCGGCTTTCTTTTTCTTAGCAGCAGGTTTCTTGGTAGCTTTTTTCTTTGCAGCCATCGATGGTTCTCCCGTAAGGTGACTGAATAAATTACAACTTTGATACAGAGTTCAGGCTAGTCTGCTTTGCCGTGTATTGCACGGTGACGAGAGAATGCCGAGGGAAAATACCTTTGTCAACGCTTTTTCAGAGGGAAAACGGCGTCGTACCGCAGGGAAAATACAGTGCGTACCAACCGGTATCCCGTCAGAATCCCGTCAGGATGCTATTCGATTGAAGCGGCACTTCTGCTGCTGCACAATCTGAATGCACTTCCTGCCGCCGCCGGGAGCACCATGCGGCGGCGCAAGAGCAGAAGCAAATCAATGACCTAGTCGGGGAACTTGAATTGTCAGTCTGCATCATCCGCGATCCCGGTTTACGCCGCGCTGCGTCGCCGCAAGGTTACACGGAACACCCTCACTCGGGGTAAGCTTCCACCCAATATGTCGAGACAATTGTCCTTGTTCGAAGGTGCAAGGCCCGGTGCGGCGCGCAGCGCAGCCATCGCGGCGGCGGCACCTGCGCCCGAAGCCCGCGACCTGTCACGGCAGTTGCCTCCCGGCGTACGTCTCGGCACCTCCTCATGGCATTTCCCCGGATGGCGCGGCATCGTCTGGGCCGACACCGTGGCGCCGGGCGATCTGTCGCGCCAGGGCCTGACCGCCTATTCACAACATCCGCTGTTCCGCAGCGTCGGCATCGACCGCTCCTTTTACGCACCGCTTTCTGCGCGTCAATACGCCGCCTACGCCGAACAGGTAACGGAAAATTTCCGTTTTGTGGTCAAAGCGCCGAGTCTGATCACCAGCCCGTGGCTGCCCGGCGAAGAGGCATTCCGCGGCGATGGCAATCCGCAGTTTCTCAATACCGCCTATGCCATCGAGCAGTTTGTCGAGCCGGTACGTTCCGGGCTGGGCACCAAGGCTGGAACACTGCTGTTCCAGTTTCCGCCGCTGGGAAGAACCATGACAAGGGCGCCCGAAAGGTTCATCGCCCAGTTGCAGGAATTCCTCGGCGGGCTGCCACAAGGTCCGCAATATGCCGTCGAGGTCCGCGACGACCGGATGATCACGCGCCGGTTTTTTTCTTCATTGAAGGAGGTTGGCGTGCGTTACTGCGTTGGCGTGCACCCGCGGATGCCGCCGGTGGCGGCACAGGCGGCCGCAATGTCGGGTTTCGGTTCCGGACCCCTGTTGATCCGCTGGAACCTGAAATCGGGTTACAGCTACGAGGAAGCCCGCACGCGGTTCACGCCCTTCGATCAATTGGTCGATGAAGACAGCGCGACGCGGGATTCGATTGCGCAGCTGTGCATGGCAACCATTGCCGCCGGCCATGAATGTACGATCATTGCCAACAACAAGGCGGAAGGTTCGGCGCCGCTGACGCTGGTCAAGCTGGCGCAGGCCATCGTCACTGCCGCACGCCACCGCGCGCAGGCGGGTTGAGCTGTCGTACGGCCGGCCCCTCTACTTCTTAACCCGCGTCGCGAATTTCTGGCGGAACTTGGCGACTTTCGGCGCCACCACGAACTGGCAGTACGGCTGCCGCGGATTGTTCTCGTAATATTCCTGGTGATAGGGCTCGGCGGCATAGAAGTGCGGCGCAGTGGTAATTTCGGTGACGATGGGACATGAATATTCCCGCGCATCGGTCAGGCATTTTATCGTCGCCTCGGCCACGGCTTTCTGCTCCGGCGAGTGGAAATAGATCACCGAGCGGTATTGCGTGCCGATGTCATTGCCTTGGGCGTTGAGCGTGGTCGGATCATGGATCACGAAAAAAACATCGAGCAGGTCGTTGTAGCTGACCACCGCCGGATCGAAGGTGATGCGGACGACTTCAGCATGGCCGGTGTCGCCGCCGCAGATGTCTTCGTAGGTCGGATTGGCAAGATGGCCGCCGCAGTAACCGGATTCAACGGATTCGACGCCAACCAGGCCGTCGAATACCGCTTCCAGGCACCAGAAACAACCCCCGCCCAGCGTCGCCACTTCACGCACTGCCGTTTTACCCGAGGTATCGGTCATCCTGTCTGCTCCTGTTGAGGTTGATGCTGCATCAGTCGCCGCAGGCGGCGAAACCTGACAGCGCTCAACCCGCCTGGTGATAACCCGTGACGCGCTCGACTTCGTTGCGCGAGCCGAGGATCACGCCAACGCGCTGGTGCAATTTGGTCGGCTGCACGTCGAGGATGCGCTGCGTGCCGTTGGTCGCGGCGCCGCCGGCCTGCTCGACGATCATCGCCATCGGATTGGCTTCGTACATCAGGCGCAGGCGACCTTCCTTGTGTTTGGCGTCCTGGGGATACATGAAAATGCCGCCGCGCGACAGGATTCGGTAGACGTCGGCGACCATCGAGGCCACCCAGCGCATGTTGTAGTCCTTGCCCAGCGGACCGGCCTTGCCGGCAAGGCATTCGTCGATGTAGCGGATGATCGGCGCGCTCCAGTTGCGGCGGTTCGACATATTGATTGCGAATTCCGCGGTATCGGCAGGAATCTCGATTTTCGCTTCGGTCAGCACCCAGCTGCCGGTCTCCCGATCCAGTGTGAAACCGGCGACGCCGTTGCCAACGGTCAGTACGAGGATGGTCGACGGACCGTAGACCGCAAAACCTGCGGCGACCTGTTTCGATCCCGGCTGCAGGAAAGCCTGTTCGTCAGGGGTAACGCCCTCGGGACAACGCAGCACCGAGAAAATGGTGCCGATCGACACGTTGACGTCGATATTCGATGAGCCGTCGAGCGGATCCATCAGCAGCAGATACTCGCCGCGCGGGTAACGATTCGGGATCTGGTGCGGGTGCTCCATTTCCTCAGAGGCCATCGCCGCCAGGTGACCGCCCCATTCATTTGCTTCGAGCAGCACTTCATTGGAAATGACGTCGAGTTTTTTCTGCGCCTCACCCTGCACGTTGTCGCTACCGGCGTTGCCGAGGATGCCGGTCAGCGCGCCCTTGCTGACGGCATTGCTGATGGATTTGCAGGCACGGGCGACAACTTCGATGAGCAGGCGCAATTCCGCGGAAACGACGCCTTTTTCGCGCTGCTGTTCGACTAAATACTGGGTGAGTGTAATGCGACGCATGTTTTCTCCACTAATAGGCAACCGACCGGTGCGCCGGTCGGGCGAGGCCGAATTATCCGATATACTGGTTTTCTACGGGAGACATCAATGATGTACATGATTTTGAAAGCGATTTTCCGGCTGATTTTCTGGCGTTCGGCGCTGACCCTGCTGCTTTGCGCGCCGCTGATGGCGGCGGCGCAGACGGTTAAACCGGCAGCGACTCCTGCGGCAACCGCCATCGCCACCTTCGGCGGCGGCTGTTTCTGGTGCGTCGAGGAAGCCTTCGACAAAGTGCCGGGCGTGATTTCGACGACCTCCGGCTATATGGGCGGAACCCTGAAAAATCCGACTTATCCGCAGGTTTCCGCAGGCAATACCGGCCACAACGAAGTGGTGCAGGTGGTCTACGATCCTTCAAAAGTCACTTATGCACAATTGCTCGATGCGTTCTGGCGTAACATCGATCCGACGCAGGCCAACGGCCAGTTCTGCGACCACGGCTCCCAGTACCGCAGCGAAATCTTCTATCACGACGATGCGCAGCGCAAAGCAGCGGAAGCTTCAAAAGCCGCGCTGCAGAAGAACAAACCTTTCGCCGGCGATATCCGCACGCTGATTAGCCGTGCCGGCGAGTTTTACGTGGCCGAGGACTATCATCAGGACTACTACAGGAAGAATCCGATCCGTTACAACTACTACAAGACCGCGTGCGGACGTCAGGCGCGACTGCTAGAGGTCTGGAAAACGCAGTAATCCTGCAATGCCCCGCAATCTGCTGCTGATCGGCGGCGGTCACAGCCACGTCGAAGTTGTCCGCCGCTGGGGTCTCGCCCCGGAACCGGGCGTCAACGTGACACTGGTCAGCCCCGACCGCCACACCCCCTACTCGGGTATGTTGCCGGGTTACATTGCCGGCCATTACGGCTTTGACGATTGCCATATCGACCTCGATGCCCTCTGCGCGCAAGCCGGTGTTACCCGCATCAGCACCAGCGCCGGCGAAATCGATTTCGCAGCCCGTATCGCGCATTGCGTTGAGCTGCCGGATCAACCCTTCGACATTCTGTCCATCGATACCGGTTCGACGCCGTTGCTGACAAAAGTGCCTGGCGCTGACCGTTACGGCATCGCCGTCAAACCGGTCGCACAGTTCCTTGAACATTGGGCGCATTTGCGTGAAGCGGCGCAAACGGCGCCGCGACCGCTGCATGTTATTCTCGTTGGTGCCGGCGCAGCCGGCGTCGAAGTGATCCTCGCGATGAAATACCGCATCGACTCCGACAAGGGTCACGCCGTGTTTACGCTGATCGGCGACGGACCAAGCATTCTCGGCGCCCATCCGCGCGGCGTTCAGCAACGCTTTATGAGCATTCTTCAGGATCAGCAGATTGCCGTGCGCCTGGATACCGCCGTCGAGCGCGTATCGGCGGGCACGCTGTTCCTGCGCGGCGGTGAAACACTCGCGTTTGACGAGGTGGTCTGGGTCACCGGCGCAGCAGCACCGGCGTGGCCGCGCGCCAGCGGACTGCAAACCGATACAGCGGGATTCATCGCCGTCGATAAACATCTGCAATCGCTGTCGCATCCGGGCGTGTTTGCCGCCGGTGATATCGCGTCGATGATCGATGCACCGCGGCCGAAGTCCGGGGTGTATGCCGTACGTCAGGGCCCGCCGCTCGCGGAAAACCTGCGCCAGGCTTTGCGTGGCGAAACGTTGCTGGAATATCACCCGCAAGCGCGCGCATTGGCGCTGATCAGCGCCGGAGAGCGTTATGCAGTCGCGTCTTACGGACCGTTGGCGTTAAGCGGCGCGTGGGTGTGGCACTGGAAAAACCGCATTGATAACGCGTTTATGCGGCGTTACCGCGTTGCCGGGTGACACCCCAAGTTCATCAATAAGAATTTGATTTTATTGACTATTTTTTTAGCTGACGCTGACGCGCGCAAATTTGCGCTTGCCGACCTGCAGCACCACGCTACCGCCGCGCGCGATTTTCACCGACTTGTCGGTAACTTTCTCGCCGTCCATTTTGACGCCGCCCTGTGCCAGCATGCGAAGCGCATCCGAAGTGCTCGCCGTCAGCCCTGCCTGCTTCAGCACGGCGGCAATCTGCAGTCCATCACCGTCGGCCTGCAGCGTGACTTCCGGCATGTCGGCGGGAATTTCATCGCGGCGGAAACGCGCTTCGAAATCAGCCAGCGCTGCAGTGGCCGCTTCAGCGCCGTGGAAACGCGCCACGATTTCCTGTGCGAAACCGACCTTGATGTCGCGTGGATTGCGCCCCGCTTTCACGTCATCGCGCCAGCTGCGGATGGTTTTCAGCGGCTCAAAGGACAACAGTTCGATGTAACGCCACATCAGCTCATCGGAAACCGACATCAGCTTGCCAAAGATTTCGTTCGGCGCTTCCTGGATGCCGACATAATTGCCCAGCGACTTCGACATCTTGTTGACGCCGTCGAGGCCCTCGAGTAGCGGCATGGTGAGAATGCACTGCGGCGCCTGACCGTGGTGTTTCTGCAATTCGCGGCCCATCAGCAGATTGAATTTCTGGTCGGTGCCGCCGAGTTCGATATCGGCCTTCAGCGCCACTGAGTCATAACCCTGCACCAGCGGGTACATGAATTCGTGAATGGCAATGGGCTGGTTGCCGCGGTAACGCTTGGAAAAGTCATCGCGTTCGAGCATGCGCGCCACGGTATGGGTAGCGGCCAGCTTGATCATGTCGACCGCGCTCATCTTGTCCATCCAGGTCGAATTGAATACGACCTCGGTACGTGAGCGGTCGAGAATCTTGAACACCTGCTCGGTATAAGTCCGGGCGTTGTGCGCGACTTCTTCTCGGGTCAGCGGTGGGCGGGTGGCGTTTTTGCCGGTCGGGTCGCCGATCATGCCGGTGAAATCGCCGATCAGGAACAGCACGTGATGCCCCAATTCCTGGAACTGGCGCAGCTTGTTGATCAATACCGTGTGCCCGATGTGCAAATCCGGCGCGGTCGGGTCGAAGCCGGCTTTGACGCGCAAAGGACGGCCGGTCGCCAGTCTTTCGCGCAATTCCGGTTCGCGCAGCAGCTCGTCGCAGCCGCGGCGGATGATTTCAATCTGGCCGTCGATGGTGGTCATGGATTTCTGGGACTTTTCCGGGGTTTTTCACAGGCAAAACTGCACAAAACAAGAGCAAAAACGGGTTTTCGGACTGCGGGGTTTCTGCTAAGATCCGTGCTGAAATTCCGGTTTAACCCCCGGGCCACCGATCCGGCCCCAATCCGCAGTAAATCAAGCTGCAAATCACGTTGTAATTCAACAAGGAAGCGCATGCCCCAAGCGCGATTCGCGATTTTAGCGCAAAAGCTCAGCGCCCTGCTTCACGGCAGCGTGTGGCGTCGCGTATTGCTTGCGCTGCTGCTGCCATTCGTCGGCATCATGGCGGCCTTCGGTATTGCCCCGGATACCATCACCGACACGGTTGAACGCAGCAACATCGTTGAACAGATTGCCCTGCCTGCGCTGCCTGTATCGGGAGACATTAACGAAAGCTACTGGCGCGAAGCGCGTATCGAACGCGGCGACACCATTGCCTCTGTCCTGCAGCGACTGCAGATTGACGACAGCAGCGCCGCGCAGGTCATGCAGCGCACGACCGAAGCCCGCGCCCTCTACCGCCTGATTCCGGGTCGCACCATCCGCGCCCACACCACCGCTGCCGGCCAACTGCTGGCACTGCGCTACCTGAACGGGACGCAGTTACTGAAGATCGACCGCGAAGGCGATGCACTGGTGATCGCTGAAGGCGCCGCCGACGTCGAAACCCGCCTGCACATGCGCTCAGGTGAAATCAAAACCTCGCTGTTTGCCGCCACCGATGCCGCGGGCATTTCCGATGCTGTGGCGGTGCAGATTGCCGAAGTATTCTCCACCGACATCGACTTCCACCGCGACCTGCGCAAGGGCGACCGTTTCGCCGCCGTGTATGAAATACAGTATCACCAGGGTGAGCCGGTCAAGACCGGGCGCCTGCTCTCCGCCGAGTTCGTCAACAACGGCAAAACCTTTCAGGCCGTCTGGTTCCAGAACCCCGACGGCGAAGGCGGCTACTACACACCCGACGGAAAAAACTTCCGCAAAGCCTTCCTGCGTTCGCCGCTGGAGTTCTCTCGCGTGAGTTCGGGCTTCACGATGGCGCGCTTCCATCCGGTGCTGCAGACCTGGCGCGCGCACAAAGGCGTCGATTACGCCGCGCCGACCGGCACCCGCGTCAAAGCCACCGCCGACGGCGTCATCGAATTCGTCGGTAAACAGGGCGGCTACGGCAACCTAGTCGTGCTGCGCCATCAATCGAAATTCACCACCTGGTACGGTCACCTGTCGGGTTTTGCGCAGGGTATGCAAAAAGGCAAGCGCGTCGCCCAGGGCGATGTCATCGGCTTTGTCGGCAGCACCGGCGTCGCCACCGGCCCGCACCTGCATTACGAATTCCGCACCAACAATGTTCATCAGGATCCGTTGCGGGTGGCCATGCCGCCGGCACCGCCTCTGGCGCCGCAGCACCGCGCCGCGTTTGAAGAAAACGCCCGCCCGCTGGCCGAACGCCTGGCCCTGGTGCGGCAAGTGCGCACCACCGCCGCACAATAATTCCTGACGTGAAGCCCGGTCTGTACATCGGGTTGATGTCGGGCACCAGCATGGACGGCATCGACGCCGCGCTGGTTGAATTCGGCGGCAAGACCTTCAAGCTGCACACCTTGGTTCACCAGCCTTTCCCGCAGCAGTTGCGCGATACCTTGCTGGCCCTCAATCAGGCCGGTGACAATGAACTGCACCGGGCGGCACAGGCCGCCAATGCCCTGTCATTGGGTTATGCCGCGATTGTGCAAACCCTGCTCGCGAAAACCGGTACGGCTGCAAAAGACATCAATGCCATCGGTTGTCACGGCCAGACCGTGCGCCATCAGCCTCAGCTCGGTTACACCACGCAACTGGTCAACGGCGCGCTGCTGGCCGAACTCGTCTGCATCACCGTAGTCTGCGATTTCCGCAGCCGCGACATCGCCGCCGGCGGTGAAGGCGCGCCGCTGGTGCCGGCCTTCCATCAGGCCGTGTTTGCATCACCGCAGATTTCCCGTGCGGTCATCAACATCGGCGGTATCGCCAACATCAGTGCTCTGCCGTTGAACGGCGAGGTCACCGGTTTTGATTGCGGTCCCGGCAATGCCTTGATGGACGGCTGGATCGCCGCGCACCGGAACCAGCCCTACGATGCCGGCGGCGCCTGGGCTGTCAGCGGCCGCGTGTTGCCCGAACTGTGCGAACGACTGCTGGCGCATCCCTTTTTCAAACGCCAGCCGCCGAAAAGCACGGGCCGCGAAACCTTCCATCTCGACTGGCTGCGCAGCACGCTGTCCGGCCATGAACGCGCGGAAGATGTGCAGGCAACTTTGTGCGAACTGACTGCAGCATCGATTGCACAGGCGCTGGCCGCACATTGCTCCGATGCGAAGGAAATTTATCTCTGCGGCGGCGGTGCACGCAACACCACCTTGAACGCACGCCTTGAAGCCCTGCTGCCTGGAAAACGCGTTGCCGCTACCGACACACTGGGCATCCCCGCCGAAGCGGTCGAGGCTGCGGCCTTTGCCTGGCTGGCCGCACGCACGCTGGCGAAGCAACCCGGCAATCTGCCCCGGGTCACCGGCGCACGCGGCCCGCGTGTGCTCGGCGCGATTTATCACGCCTGAAGCCGCAAAACACAACGGGGGCCGAAGCCCCCGTTGTGCGGTAAACCGGAAACCGGTTTAAGCGGAGAACGACGAACCGCAGCCGCAGGTGGAACTGGCGTTCGGGTTCTTGATAACGAACTGCGCGCCTTCAACGTTTTCCTGATAATCGATCTCGGCACCGGTGAGATACTGCAGGCTCATCGGATCGATCAGCAGCGTGACGCCGCCTTTGTTCAGGGACGTGTCGTCTTCGTTAACGACTTCATCGAAGGTGAATCCGTACTGGAAACCCGAGCAGCCGCCGCCCGTGACAAACACGCGCAGTTTCAGTTCGGTATTACCCTCCTCATCGATCAGCTGCCGAACCTTGGCGGCCGCATTTTCGGTGAAGACCAACGGTTCCGGCATCACAACTTCAGAGACTGCATTCATGGCTTGCTCCTGATTCGGTAAAACGCCGACAGGGATCATTATCCCCGTCGCTGCCGCTGCGGGTCAATCCGCCGAGGCGGGTTTGAACTGAACAACCTTGTCGGTCTTGGCCTCGTTCTGGTAAACCAGCCGACCCTGCACCACCGCACCCAGATGCATCTCCAGCGTACGGTAATAGACATCACCAGTGACATTGGCTTTGCTCTGGAGTTCCACGTAATCGGCGGCGTACACCGGGCCGACTACCGTACCGTTGATAACCACATGCGAGACGCGGATTTCGCCCTCGATCCTGGCGGCTTCCGACAGCACCAGCGTCCCCGGTTTGCCGTCAACCGAGATTACGTTACCGTGAACGCAGCCATCAACACGCAAACCGCCGTCGAATGTCATGTCGCCCTTGATTTCAGTGCCGGCACCGATCAGGCAATCGATGCGGTTCTGCGGTTTATTGGGTTTGTTTTTGTTGCCGAACATGGAAGCCTCCCGCTAGGAAATAGTGACGTTGTGCGTCAGTTTCGGTGTATCGGAATTGCCTTCGAAAATCCGGACCTGCAGCCCTTTGACCGTGGCATTCGGTGCGATCCGGAACAGTCCTTCGACCCGCTGGAACAGCTTGAAATTGACCAGATATTCTTTGCCGGCATCCGCACGGGAGTTCTCCGGCAGCATCAGGGTCACTTTACGTCCATCCTGCTGCAGATTCAATACAAACTGCAGCCGCCCGCGGAATTCCTTGGCACGTTCTCCCGCCTGCACCAGCAGCAGCTGATACCGGTATTCCCCCGGCACCGACTCAGGAACCATGCGGAAACGGTTGACGCTGATGGCGCCTCCTTTCCCGGTTGCGGTCAGCGACTGGAAAAATGCGAGGTCTTCCTTCAGCGTGGCGTTTTCCTGCTCCAGCCCCTTAACCTGCTTGGCCAGATCGCCATACGTCGCGCGCTCGATCTGCAGCTGCCGTTCGGCCGCGGCGGTGCGGGCATTGAGTCCGGCGAGCTCTGCCTGCTGACGGCGCACAGTCTCATCCAGCTGCTCGCGCAACTTGGTCGCTTCGCCCTTGCGGAAGCCGGCGTATTCCAGACCGAAATCATAGGTGAACCAGGCAATGCCGCATGTCCCGGCAACGATCGCGACCATTCCCATCCAGCGCCAGTACCAGGGCATGTGCGGACGCACCGACAACTGCGGCGCATCAATGCCGAAGCGGCGTGCAAACGTTTTGAGTTTGCGATTCATGCCGTTACGGCAACAGCGCGACCTGTTTGAGGCCGGCGTCTTCGGCGAGGCCGAACATCAGGTTCATATTCTGCACTGCCTGACCGGCTGCGCCCTTGACCAGATTGTCGATCACCGACAGCACAACCACGGTATTGCCACCCTGCGGGCGATGCACGGCAATGCGGCAATGATTGGCGCCGCGCACCGAACGCGTTTCAGGATGGCTGCCCGCAGGCATCACGTCGACAAACGCTTCCTTGGCGTAGCGTTTTTCGTACAGCACCTGCAGATCGACTTCCTTGGTCAGCTGGGCATAAAGCGTGGCATGAATGCCGCGGATCATCGGCGTCAGATGCGGCACGAACACCAGATTCACGTCGCGGCCAGCGGCACGCGCCAGTCCCTGGGAAATCTCCGGATGATGGCGATGCCCGCCCACACCGTAGGCCTTTAAATTGTCCGCTGCTTCGGCGTGCAGGATATGTGTCTCCGCCTTGCGCCCTGCACCAGACACGCCGGACTTGGCGTCGGCGATCAGGTGATCGAGATCCACGCACCCCGCTTCGATCAGCGGCAGGAAACCGAGTTGCACCGCAGTCGGGTAGCAGCCGGGGTTGGCGATGACGCGCGCCTTGCGGATCTGCTCACGATTGACCTCGGGCAAGGCATACACCGCCTCCACCACCAATTCGGGGCAGGCGTGTTTCATCTTGTACCACTGCTCCCAAACCGCAACATCGCGAATGCGGAAATCCGCCGCGAGATCGATGATGCGCACGCCGGCATCGACCAGCGCGCGTGCTTCCTGCATCGCGACGCCGTTGGGCGTGGCGAAGAAAACAACGTCACATTTTTCGAGGCCTGCGGTCGCCGGCTCGCTGAATTTCAGATCGACGTGACCGCGCAGATTCGGAAACATCTCGGCCACCGCCATCCCGGCTTCCTTGCGCGAAGTGATCGCGCGCAGTTCGCTGTGCGGATGCTGAGCCAGCAGTCTCAGCAACTCGACACCGGTATACCCGGTGCCCCCTACGATACCAACCTTGATGGTCTTCCCAGTCATGCTTGCCAACTCCTCAACCGGTCATAACGCAATATTTGATCGTCGTACTGCAGTCAAGATACCGCCAGAGACGACAAAGCCGCCCTGAGGCGGCCTTGTCCGGACTTCGGTTCTTCCAGAACGCGTTAGCGCTTGGAGAACTGCTTGCGCCGCCGCGCTTTGCGCAAACCGACTTTTTTGCGCTCTACTTCGCGGGCGTCGCGCGTCACCAGACCTGCTTTGCGCAGAACAGATTTCAGGGTTTCGTCGTAATCGATCAGGGCACGGGTGATGCCATGGCGCACCGCGCCGGCCTGGCCGGACTCACCACCACCGGTCACGTTGACGGCGATATCGAAGCTGTCGAGCTTTTCGATCAGCGCGAGCGGCTGGCGAACAACCATGCGGCCGGTTTCACGCGAGAAAAACTCGTCAACCGGCTTACCGTTGACGACGATAGCGCCCTTGCCGGGCTTCAGGAACACTCGGGCCACTGCGCTTTTGCGGCGACCGGTGCCATAGTTCTTTTGAACTGCTGCCATGGTGTTTTAATCCTAGATTTCGAGGGTCTTGGGCTGCTGCGCGGTGTGCGGATGATCCGTACCGGCATAAGCCTTCATCTTTTTCAGCATCGCGTAGCCCAAGGGACCCTTGGGCAGCATGCCTTTGACGGCCTTTTCGAGGACGCGCGCCGGATGTTTGGCTTGCATCTTCTCGAAATTGGTCGTGTACAGGCCGCCGGGATAACCGCTGTGGCGGTTATAAAGCTTGTCCTTGGCTTTGTTGCCAGTGACACGCAATTTCTCGACATTGACCACGACGATGAAATCGCCGGTGTCGATGTGGCGCGTGAACTCAGGCTTGTGCTTGCCACGCAGGCGGTGTGCGATTTCAGAGGCGAGACGGCCGAGCACCTTGTCGGATGCATCGACGATGTACCAGTCGCGTTTGACTTCGCTCGGTTTTGCGGAATAGGTCTTCATTGCGGTTCCTGCGCGTTCTTGGCGATTCTGGGAAACCGCGAATTCTATGGGAAATCAAGTGGATGTGTCAAACTGCTGTACTGCAACAAAAAAGCACTGCCGTAGCCCGGTCGTTAATAAATTTTCATTTATAAACAAATAGTTAACATGATTTCCTGGTTGTTGACCAACGCCCTGACCGCGCTGCTGATCCCCCCGGGATTTCTTTTTATTGTTCTCGCCGCCGGTCTGACCCTCCGCCGCAGGCTCCCGCGGACCAGCCGGGGCCTGCTGATCGCCGGAACGGCAAGCCTTTATCTGCTGTCGATGCCGCTGACCGGGAGCTTTCTGCTCCAGCAATGGGAAACCCCTCACGTCACAGCACCGGAATCCGCGCCGGCCCAGGCCATCGTGGTACTGGGCGGCGGCCGTTACCCTGTCGCGCCCGAATACGGCGGCGACACCGTGTCTTCAGCGACGCTGGTGCGACTGCGCTATGCCGCACAACTGCACCGTGAAACCGGACTGCCCCTGCTGGTCAGCGGCGGCAGCCCGGACGGCAGCAAAATCAACGAAGCCGAACTGATGGCACAGGCGCTAGAGCAGTCTTTCCGCGTGCCGGTGCGCTGGCGGGAAGGGCATTCGGCCAATACGCTGGAAAATGCGCGGCTGAGCCGTGAGACCCTCGCGCAGGAAAACATCCGCCGCATCTATCTGGTGACACACGCCTGGCACATGCCGCGCTCGGTCCTGGTTTTTGAGCGCGCGGGATTTGAAGTCATACCGGCAACAACGGCGCACGCCACCGGCGAAACAGCCAAACTGACCGCGCTGGATTTTCTGCCGAACTTCACCGGCCTGCGTGACAGCTCGATTTTTTTTCACGAAACCATCGGCATGGTCTGGTATCGTTTGCGCCTTCTCGCGCAAGCCTGACGGGGGATTTCATGAAAGCACGCATCAAGTGGGTTGAGAATGTTTCATTTGTCGCCGAATCCGGCAGTGGCCATGCCTTTGTGATGGACGGCGCACCGGAAGGCGGCGGCCGCAATATGGGTCCGCGACCGATGGAGGTGGTGCTGATGGGCACCGGCGGCTGTACCGCTTATGACGTGGTGCACATCCTGCGCAAATCACGCGCGCCGGTGAGCGACTGCGTTGTCGAAATCGATGCCGAACGCGCGGAAGAAGACCCCAAGGTCTTCACCAAAATCCATTTTCATTTCATTGTCACCGGCACCGGACTGAAGCCGGCGCAAGTCGAGCGCGCCGTGCATCTGACCGCTGAAAAATATTGCTCAGCATCGATCATGCTCGGCAAAACCGCCGCGATCACCCACGATTTTGAAATCCGCGAAGCGGGCGCCTGAGCAGCCCGCTGCAACAAAATAAGCCGCTACAGGAAGTAAGCGGCTCCGGTCATCACCTTCGATGATGCCTGCATCGCCGCCTTCACCGGCGCGGGCAGATCGGCACCGCCGTGATCCAGTGCAGTAGTGGCATGACGCGCTTCGTCATCGCGCATCTGTTCGACAATCGCGCGGCTTTTCTCATCGGCGGCCGGCAGCCGGCCGAGATGACCTTCAAGATGGCGCACGACCTGACGCTCGGTTTCGGCGAGGAACCCCAGATTCCATTTGTCCCCCAGCAAGCCGGCGGTGGCGCCGATTGCAAATGAACCGGCATACCAGAGCGGATTGAGCAGGCTCTTGCGGCCGCCCAGTTCGTTGATGCGGCGTTCGGTCCACGCCAGATGTTCGGTTTCTTCCTGTGCCGCCTGCTCCAGCGCGGCGCGTGCGCCGCTGTCGCGTGCGGTCATCGCCTGTCCCTGATAAAGGGCCTGGGCACAGATTTCACCGCTGTGGTTGACGCGCATCAGCGCTGCGGCCTGCGCGCGCTGTGCGGCATCCATCTCCGCCTCGGGGAGCGACTCCCCGGGGACGGGCCGCACGCTCCGCGCCTGCGCAAATACCGTACGCAGACCCTTATCGAAACCGATGATCAGATCGTCGATACGCAGCATCTCAGGCCACCTCTTTTCCGTTCATTTCCCGAATAGCCGTTCGAGTTCAACGCCGGGATCAGGTGCGCGCATGAACGCTTCACCGACCAGATAACCATGCACCTGATGGGCACGCATCCGTTCCACATCCTCGGGCTTCAGGATACCGCTTTCCGTAATCACCAGACGATCTGCCGGCACTCTCGCCAGCAGGCCGATGGTCGTGTCGAGCGTTGTTTCAAATGTGCGCAGATTGCGGTTGTTGATGCCGATCAAAGGCGACTTCATTGTCAGTGCGGTTTCGAGCTCCGCACCGTCGTGAACCTCGATCAGCACCGACAAACCGAGCTCGAAAGCCAATGCTTCGAGTTTGTGCAGCTTTTCCGCACTCAGTGCAGCAACAATCAGCAAAATGCAGTCGGCGCCGGCTGCACGGGCCTCATAGACCTGATACGGATCCATCATGAAGTCCTTGCGCAGTACCGGCAGTTGGCAGGCGCCTCGCGCCGCTATCAGATCGTCGAGCTTGCCCTGAAAAAACTGGCGGTCGGTCAGCACTGACAGACAGGCAGCACCGTGACTCTCGTAACTGGCAGCAATAGAGGCCGGATCAAACTGTTCACGCAGCACACCCTTGCTCGGGCTGGCCTTCTTGACCTCGGCGATTACCGCGGATCGGCCGGCGGTGATTCTGCTGCGCATCGCCCCGGCAAAATCACGGGCCGGTGCCGCAGCGCGGGCCGCTGCCTGTACCTGCGCGAGCGGCAGTTGCTCCTGCGCAGCGGCAACCTCTTCGGCCTTGACGGCCATGATCCGCTGCAGGATGTCAGCCATGACTTTTTGTGAAGGCGACGAACTGGTCGAGTTTCTGGCGTGCAGCGCCGCTCGCCAGCACTGCCAGCGCCTGCTTCACCCCGTCCACCAGCGTCGGTGCCTTGCCGGCGATGTAAATGCTGGCGCCGGCATTCAGCGCGACGATATCCCGCGCAGCGCCTTCCTTGTTGTCGAGCGCCGCCAGCATCATGTCGCGCGACTGCTCGACGCCATCGACACGGATCGCTACGTTGTTGTGGGTCTTCAGACCGACATCCGCCGGAGCCACCATGTATTCGCGCACCCCGCCGTCCTTCAGTTCACCAACAGCCGTCGGCCCGCTGATCGACAGCTCATCCAGTCCTTCCAATCCATGCACGATCATCACGCGACGGCTGCCGAGGCGCTGCAGCACGCGCGCCTGGATGCCCACCAGATCCGCATGGAACACGCCCATCACCTGCTGTTTTGCGCCAGCCGGATTGGTCAAGGGACCGAGAATGTTGAAAATCGTTTTGACGCCCAGTTCACGGCGCACCGGCGCAGCGTGTTTCATCGCGCTGTGGTGGTTGGGTGCAAACATGAAACCGATACCGGTTTCAGCAATCGACTGCGCCACCGCTTCGGGTTTCAGATTGATATTGGCCCCCAGCAGTTCCAGCACGTCAGCGCTGCCGGATTTGCTTGAAACCGAACGTCCGCCGTGTTTGGCGATTTTTGCGCCGGCCGCGGCCGCCACGAACATGGCCGTCGTCGATACGTTGAAGGTATGCGCAGAATCGCCGCCGGTGCCGCAGGTGTCGATCAGTTCCGGCACATCCGGAACCGGCACATGGGTCGCAAACTCGCGCATCACCGTCGCCGCGGCAGCGATTTCGCCGATGGTTTCCTTTTTGACACGAAGACCGGTTACCAGCGCCGCAATCAGCACCGGCGACACTTCACCGCTCATGATCTGCCGCATCAGCGACAGCATTTCATCGTGGAATATCTCGCGGTGTTCAATGATGCGCGTCAGCGCCTCCTGCGGCTTCATCGCGGTGCATCCTCCAGGAAATTTTTCAACATCTGATGACCGTGCTCGGTCAGGATCGATTCAGGGTGGAACTGCACACCCTCGACCGCCAGCGTCTTGTGGCGCACGCCCATGATTTCGCCGTCATCCGTCCACGCCGTCACTTCCAGGCAATCCGGGATGCTGGCGCGCTCGATAACCAGCGAGTGGTAGCGCGTCGCTGAAAAGGGCTGCGGCAGGCCACGGAACACGCCGAGATTGTTATGCTGGATCAGCGAAGTCTTGCCGTGCATCAGCTGTTTGGCGTGAATGATTTTGCCGCCGAAAGCCTGGCCGATACTCTGATGGCCGAGGCAGACGCCGAGAATCGGAATTTTTCCGGCAAAGGCCTTGATCGCCGGCACCGACACGCCCGCCTCGTTGGGCGTGCAAGGCCCGGGCGACACCACGATGCGCGCCGGCCTCATCCGCGCGATGTCGTCGACCGAAATCTCGTCGTTGCGATGAACGGCCACTTCCTCACCGAGTTCGCCGAAATACTGCACGAGGTTGTAGGTGAAGGAATCGTAATTGTCGATCATCAGTAACATGGCGATCCCCTCAGTCGAGCCGCGTATCGAGGCCGGCTTCAGCCATTTCCGCTGCCCGCAGCAGCGCCCGTGCCTTGTTCTGCGTTTCCTGCCATTCGGCCTCGGGCTGTGAATCGGCAACCACGCCGCCGCCCGCCTGCACATGCAGCCTGCCGTCCTTGACCACTGCAGTGCGCAGGGCAATGGCCACGTCCATATTGCCGTGGAAACCGAGATAACCGACGGCACCGGCGTAAATGCAGCGTTTCACCGGCTCCAATTCATCAATGATTTCCATCGCGCGCACCTTCGGCGCACCCGATACGGTGCCTGCCGGAAAGGTCGCGCGCAACACGTCGATCGCATTCAGTCCGGGCTTCAGCCGCGCCTCGACGTTGGACACGATGTGCATTACATGCGAATAGCGCTCGATGACCATCTGCTCGGTGACACGCACGCTGCCGGTCTGCGCCACGCGGCCGGCGTCATTGCGGCCGAGGTCGACCAGCATGATGTGTTCGGCACGTTCCTTGGCGTCGGCCAGCAGTTCATCAGCGAGCGCCGCATCTTCTTCCGGCGTAGCGCCGCGGCGGCGGGTACCGGCGATCGGCCGCACGGTGACGGTGTCGCCTTCCAGCCGCGCGAGGATTTCGGGGGAAGCGCCGACCACATTGAAATCGCCGCAGTCGAAATAGAACATGTAAGGCGACGGATTCAGCGTGCGCAATGCCCGATACAGCGACAGCGGCGTCGCGTGGAAAGGCTTGCTCATGCGCTGCGACGGCACCACCTGCATGATGTCGCCTTCGAAAATATAGTGCTTCGCGCGGTCCACTGCCTTGTAGTAAGCCGTCTCGCCGAATCCGGATACGGCGGGCTCTGACTTCGTTGGCAGGCTTTCCGGCAGTTTGACCGGTGCGCGCAGCCTGGCCAGTAAATCAGCAAGCCGCTGGCGCGCGGCAGCATAGGCGCCAGGTTTTCCAGGTTCGGCGTAAACCACCAGCGAGAGCTTTCCCGACAGGTTGTCGACAATGGCAATTTCTTCCGACACCAGCAGCATGATGTCGGGTGTACCCAGTTCATCACGCTTGTTAGCGCCGGCGGCCAGACGTTTTTCGATATAACGCACGGTGTCATAGCCGAAATAACCGACCAGCCCGCCACAGAACCGCGGCAGTCGCGGATCGGTGGCGACCTTGAAGCGCTGCAGATACTTCTCGACAAAGCTCAGGGGATCATCGGCGCGCTCGCGCAGCACTTCGCGGCCATCGGTGATTTCGGTGCACTCGTATCCCCGCACTTCAATGCGGGTGCGCGCAGCCAGTCCGATGAAGGAATAACGGCCGTGGCGTTCGCCGCCGACCACGGACTCCAGCAGATAGGTCTGCGGCTGGTTGGCGAGCTTGAGATAGATCGACAGGGGGGTGTCGAGATCGGCGTAGGTCTCAAGCACCAGCGGCACGCGGTTGTAACCCGCTGCGGCGAGGCGATTGAATTCTGATTCGGTCATGTCTTACTCCACGAAAAAAGTACGAAAGGGCGGTCCGGCAGCAAACGCGTGTTCAGCAGCGCCAGCGCCAGGCTCCGGTCCGGTTTTCGCACTTCATCGAGAGCAGCATGATTAAGGCTTTCTAATCAAAGGGATACAATCGGTCAGCGCGCCTACTATAGCATCAACATCAAGGCTCTGCACGTCGTGGCCCTCGTTGTAGCCATAGGGCACGCAGAACACCGGACAGCCTGCCGCTCGCGCCGCTAGCGCATCGTTTCCGGAATCGCCGACCATCAGCATGCGGGCCGGGGCAATACCGAACTGCCCGCAAACGTGCAGCAACTGCATCGGATCCGGCTTTTTGCGTGCCAGGGAATCGCCGGACACCGTCTGCTCGAAAAAAGTCGCCAGACCGGTGCGCTCGAGCAGCGGCAGCGTAAACGCCCCCGCCTTGTTGGTGACGCAGGCCAGCCGGAAACCGGCAGCCCGCATCTGCTCCAGACCTTCACGCACGCCCGGATACATCGTGGTGTGGCGGCCGTTGACCTCGGTATAGAAGCGCTCGAACACCGGCATCGCACGGGCCATAGCCTCAGCAGTGGCTGTCCCGTCGATGTCGCGTGCCAGTGCACGCTCAACCAGCCGCGGGATGCCCTTGCCGACGAAATTACGCACGGTATCCAGCGGCAGCACGTCTTCGCCAAGTGCTTCAAGCATCAGGTTGGTGGCCGCGGCGAGATCCGGAATGGTGTCGAGCAGCGTGCCGTCGAGATCGATCATCACGGCTTCGACGGTGAGAGGAAACTGTTTTTTCATGTTTGCGGTAACAGGACAGGCTTGCGCAGCGAATGCCGCGCGTGACAGACGGAAAATGAGACGGAAAATGAAATCAGGATTTGGCGAGCGCAGCGCGCATCGCGGTAATCGTCGCCTTGTAGTCCCCGGCGCCGAAAATGGCCGAGCCGGCGACAAAGGTATCAGCTCCCGCCTTGGCAATCTCGGCGATGTTATCGGTTTTGACGCCACCGTCGACTTCCAGCCAGATATCACGGCCGCTGCGTGCGATACGCTCGCGCACGGCTTTGATCTTGGCCAGCGCGCCGGGAATGAACGACTGCCCGCCGAAACCCGGGTTGACCGACATGATCAGCACCAGATCCAGCTTGTCGAGCACATGGTCGAGGTAATGCAGCGGCGTCGCGGGATTGAACACCAGCCCCGACTTGCAGCCTTGCTCCTTGATCAAGCCGATCGTGCGGTCAATGTGTTCGGAGGCCTCGGGGTGAAAGGAAATGATATTGGCGCCGGCCTTGGCGAAATCCGGAATGATGCGGTCGACCGGTTTCACCATCAAATGCACATCGATCGGCACCTGCACCAGCGGACGGATCGCCTGACAGACCATCGGCCCGATGGTCAGATTGGGCACGTAATGGTTGTCCATGACGTCAAAATGGATGATGTCTGCGCCGGCAGCTACAACAGCCTTCACTTCTTCGCCAAGACGGGCGAAGTCGGCAGACAGGATGCTGGGCGCGATGCGATGGGTCATGGCGATATCCGGATTCAGTTCAGGGGAATTTTACCTGTTCTGGCGGTCCAATGAAGGCATTGCCAACTTCCGCCACCGAGCGGCGAATGCGAGAATAGGGCCATGACCGAATCCAAATACCAGATCAGCGTATCGCCCCGCGCTTTTTACATCGCGGAGCAGTCCGATGCCGACGCCGGGCGATATGCCTTCGCCTATACCATCACCATCACCAACAACGGCGCCGTACCGGCGCAACTGATCAGCCGGCACTGGATCATTACCGATGCCAACAACCTGGTGCAGGAAGTCAAAGGCCAGGGCGTGTTCGGCGCCCAGCCCAAGCTGAAACCCGGCGAAAGTTTCGAATACACCAGCGGCTCGATGCTGGCGACACCGGTGGGCACGATGCGTGGCAGCTATCAGATGGTCGCCGACGACGGCACCCGTTTCGACGCGTCCATCCCCGAATTCACGCTGTCGGCGCCGCGCGTGCTGCACTAGGCAGCTGCGCCAGGGTTACACGCGCATGTCGCTCCGCAACAGTTACACGCTTCTTGCGCCGGTCTATGACTGGCTGATCGGTCCTGCGCTGGCCCGCGTACGGGCACAAAGCCTGGCCCGCCTGCCATCGGCCGGGGCGCACATCCTGATCAACGGCGCCGGCACCGGACTTGATCTGCCGCTGTTGCCGGCAACTCACCGTTACACCGCCCTCGACCTCACCCGCGCCATGATCAACAAGGCACAACCGCGCCGCGGCCGGCTGGATCTGCAATGGGTGCAGGGCGACAGCCAGCGGCTGCCGTTCCGCAATGACAGTTTTGATCATGTGCTGCTGCATCTGATCCTAGCCATTGTTCCTGACAGCCGCGCTGCGCTGCGTGAGACCGCGCGTGTGCTGTGCACCGGCGGCAGGGTATTTTTGCTGGATAAATTTTTGCGGCCCGGCGAAATCGCGCCGCTGCGACGGCTGTTCAATCCGCTGATGCGGCGGATTGTCACGCGCACCGATGTCGTTTTCGAAGACGTTCTTGCCGGATCACCCGGTCTGCGCGTGATTGACGATCAGCCGGTGATGGCCGGCGGCTGGTTCCGCATGATCACGCTGGAAAAAACTGCGGCTCAGGATTTGCCGGGCGGATCCTCACCGGCATCATCCTTTTCGGGACGCGGCCAGGTCAGCCAGACAACACCGACCAGCAGCGATACCGCCACCGCCACTTCCAACAGAAACCAAATCAATCCGTTCATTGCGCCCCGTCTTTTGCCTGGATTTGCCGATGCATCAGCCCGACTGTAACAAACTGCCTTTGCGTACGCTGCTCGCCGCCCTTGCCGGCGTATCGGTACTGCTTGCATGCCGCGCCACGCCGGAAAAACCCGCAGAGCCCCCGGTGCCGCCTGTGGCAATCGAACCCGCACCGGCCACTCCGGCAAAACCCGAAGTGCCGGCCATCGTTCAACCGACGCCACCGTTGCCCGCCAATCACCTGCGCCGCGGTGCGTGGAACGATCTGCCGGGCTGGCGCGACGACGATCCGGCAGCGGCATGGAATGCCCTGTTGACCAGTTGCAGCACCTTGAAAACACAGGAGTCCTGGCGAGCAGTCTGCGCGGCAGCGGCGGCGCTGCAACGCCCCAACCGCGAACAGGCTCGACGTTTTTTTGAAACCCAGTTCAACCCCTACCAGCTGTTGCAGCCGGATGGCGGTGTCGAAGGACTCGCCACGGGTTATTACGAACCGCTGCTGCGGGGTAGTCGCACGCCGACGGCGCGCTACCGTTATCCGGTTTACGGCGTACCCGATGACCTGCTGGTACTCGACATGCCGGCATTCAGCGCCGAGCCGCGGGATTCGCGGGCCCGGGCGCGTATCGACGGCAAACGCGTCGTGCCTTATTTTGACCGCGCGCAGATCGAAGCCGGCACTGCACCGGTCCGCGGCAAGGAAATCGCCTGGGTCGACGATCCGGTGGAACTGTTCTTTCTGCAGATTCAGGGCTCGGGCCGCCTCGATCTCGAGGACGGCAGCGTGCTGCGCCTCGGGTATGCCGATCACAACGGCCAACCTTACCGGTCCATCGGCCGGCTGCTGATCGACCGCGGCGAACTGACCGCGGATCGTGCGTCGATGCAGGGCATCAAGGCCTGGGCGCAACAGAATCCGGCCAAGCTGCGCGCAGTTCTCGATTACAACCCGCGTTATGTGTTTTTCCGCGAACTGCCGCAGGGCCTGAGCGGCCCTCTCGGCGCGCAAGGCGTGCCGCTGACCGCGCGCCGCTCGATCGCCGTTGATCCGCGCTTTGTACCGCTGGGTGCACCGGTTTTCCTCGCCACCACCTGGCCGCTGAGTGCAAAACCCCTGAACCAGTTGATGCTCGCGCAGGACACCGGGTCGGCGATCCGCGGCGCGGTACGCGCAGATTTCTTCTGGGGTTATGGCGACGATGCTGGACGCGAAGCCGGACGCATGAAGCAGCCCCTGCGCATGTGGGTGCTGCTGCCGCGCGGCTATCCGGTCAACGGCGCTGCCGACTGAATACAGCATCGTCATGTTTGACCGTACGCAACGTGCCCTGCAATCGATACTCGACAGCGCCGGCTGGCGCGATGCCCCGCTGTCGGCACTGCGGATCACACCCTCGCCCAATGTGTTACCGACCACGCTGCCCATCGGCCCGCTCGCTGCGGCAACGCTGGGCGCCACCGGCCTCGCCGCCAGCACAATGTGGCAATTGCGCAGCGGTCGGCTGCAGCAAATCACCGTCGATACCCGTGCTGCCGCGCTGGCGATGACCTCGGCCACCTATTTGCGGGTCAACGGACAGCCGGTGAAATCCTGGGATCCGATCACCGGCTATTACCGGGTGCGTGACGGTGAATGGGTGTATCTGCACGGCAATTTCCCGCATCTGCGCGACGGGCTGCTGAAACTGTTTAACGTACCGAACGATCCGGCCGCTTTGCGCGCGGCGCTGGTGAACCGGTCTGCGACCGACATCGAAAATGCAGCGGGACGTCTGGGTCTCTGCGGCGTCCATGTCCGCCGGCGCGAGCAATGGGAAGCGCATGCGCAAGCGCTCGCCACCGCGTCATTGCCGCTGCTTGAAATCACCCGCATTGGTGATGCGCCACCCCGCCCGCTGCCGGAAGCCGCGCGCCCGCTGTCGGGGATACGCGTGCTGGATCTGTCGCGCGTGATCGCCGGTCCGATGGCCGCACGCACGCTGGCTGAACACGGCGCCAGCGTATTGCAGGTCGGTGCGGCGCATCTGCCGTCCATTGAATCACTGGTCATCGACACCGGCTTCGGCAAGCAGTCCTGTGCGATCAATCTTGATACGGCGGCCGGCAACAACACATTGCATGAACTGATCACCAGCGCCGACGTGTTTCTCAACGCCTACCGCCCCGGTACGCTGGATCGGCGCGGTTTTTCGCCGGCGGCACTGGCCGAGCGGCGACCCGGCATCGTTTATCTGACCATCAGTGCGTTTTCACGCGCCGGTCCCTGGGCGCAGCGCCGCGGATACGACACGCTGGTCGCCGCCGCCAGCGGCCTGACCCGCTCCGGCAATGAAGACCCGGCACGGCTGCCCTGCCAGCCGCTGGATTACCTGACCGGCTATCTCGGCGCTTTCGGTGCGATGCTGGCCTTGCAGCGCCGTGCGATGGAGGGCGGCGCCTGGCATGTGCAACTGTCGCTGGAACGCACTTCGGCGTGGATCCGCGAAATGACTGACGCCCTGGGTCGCGAAACTGGGGTCGCATCCGAGGTCCCACACACGGCGACCATCAGCGATCTTTATGCCGAGTCGGCCTCCCGCTTCGGACTGCTGCGCCATCTCAAACCGGTGGTGCAGATGGCAGAAACGCCGGCGCGCTGGGAATGTCCACCGGTGCCGCTGGGCAGTGATCCGGCGCGCTGGGCTGATTGATCCGGCGCCGCCGGAAACCTTGCCAGCATCGTTGATGTGAGCGCACGCTAATTTATAAATACTTGTTTTTAATGAATATTTTTTTAATACCCCCTGAAACCGCCCATAGCGCAGCCCAATGAACATTGTTGTCCTCGGTGCCGGGTCACGGGCATTGCGATGGCCTGGTATCTGCGTAAAGCCGGTCATGAGGTCACGGTCATCGACCGCCGCGAAGGCCCTAAACTCGCCGCCGCCCTTCTTGTTGAGAATCTCCATCACACCGACCTTGTTTCCGCCACGCGTGGCGATCAGCATGCACAGGATGTTGCGCGTGCGTTAGCCGGTGTCCCTGACCACGGCCTGGTTGAAGCGCGGATCGGCGTAGGCATCGGGAATGATTTCACCTGCGCCGCTGGTGAACACGGAACCCGCAATGCCCTGACCGGCGGGAAAACGCACTTCGCCCACGGTATTGCCCTGCATCACCCGGGAAAACAGTTCGCCGGTTTCAGCATCGTGCAGAAACAGCGAGCTGCGCTCGGCATCGAGCGACAGCGTATCGGAAACGCGGTTGGCGACATCGACCAATACGGCATTACGCCGGGCAACCACGGCGATTCGCAGCAAGAGCTGGACCTTGCCCGCATCCGGCAACCCGGCGAGCAACTGCTCCACGACAGCCGGCGCCAGACGGCGCCAGACGGCGCCAGACGGCGTTCAAATATGCCGCGGATGATCTCGGCACTGATCTCCGTTTCGGCACTGCCCTCAGCCAGCTTGCTCATAGGTCGGAAAGCCGCAGTTTGGCGAGACCCGAACCGCTTTGCTCGAAAACCAGAATATCCTTCGCGGTCAGCGGCTCGCTGACATGCCCGCCCTGCACGCGTTCACAACCGAGGCCCAGCAGCGCGACTACAGTCTGGCCGTCGTTGACGCCTTCAGCGGTCAGCCGCAATCCCAGGTCGCGGGCAAGGCGGACCAGCGCGCGAACCAACTTGCCGTGGACGGGCGACTGCTGCATGTCGGAAACAAAACTGGCGCTCAGCTTCAGTTCATCGAAGGGCAGTTGCGCAAGATTGCTAAGCGATGAGGCGCCGGTGGCGAACCCGTCGATACCGAGGCGCACGCCAAGACGCTTCAATCGCGCCAACGCATCCCTGACGGGGCCGAGATCGCCGGCGATTGCGGTCTCATGAATGCCGATGACCACGCGACCCGGCGGCACACCCCAGGTCCGCAATGCGCGGTCGACAAATTCCGGAAAGTCCGGCTGCAGCAGTCCGCTGGCGGAAACCGTCAGTCCGAGTTTGCACTCCAGCCCGGCGCGCGCAAACTCCGCCCCCTGTCGTAACGCATTGTTGAAAATCCACCAGGTCAGTTCACGGATCATCCCCGCGGTTTCCGCGGTTTGCAGCGCCTGATCTTCCGACATCTCGCCGAGTTCGGCATCGTTCCAGCGCAGGATGCAGTCCAGTCCGCCGATGCGGCCCGACTGCGCATCGAGCTGCGGTTCAAACAACAGATCCAGCGTGCCCTGATCCAGCGCATGGCGCAGGCGGCCTTCGTAACGCATCTCGCGTTCTTCGTTGGCGCCGTGTGCGGGGTCATAAACCGCGGTACGGACCTGGGCGTTACGCGCCTCGCGCGCCGCCAGCTTGGCATTGCGCACGAGAGTCTGCGGATCGGAACCGTGTTCGGGAAACACCGCGATGCCGATTACCGCGTCGCTATCAAAGGAACGGTCGCCCAGCGGAATCGGCGCCTCGAGTGTGCCGAGCACCTTGTTGGCAGCCAGTATCGCCACACCCTCGCCAGCGATACGCGGCAGCAGGCAGGCAAACTGGTCGCGGCTGACACGGCCCAGCTGATCCTGCTTGCGCAGCACGCCTTCGCGCATGCGCCGCATGACCCGCAGCATGAATGCCTCGCCTTTCTGCAAACCCAATTGGCGGTCAATCTGTTCAGTCTTGCCCACCTGCAGCAGCAGCAGCGCCAAATGCTTGCCGTCCTGCTTGTGGGTTTCGATGGCAACACGGAAAATTTCCATGAACCCCGCGTATTCGGGCATCGGCAACGTGCGCACCACGCCGCCTTCGTCCTGCCCGCGCGACGCCAGCGATGCCAGCAGCGCCAGTTGCAGAAAATTGAAACGCTGCAGCGCGATCAGGCTTTCGCTGCAACGTTCGGGTTCCGCGGCATAGAGTCGCAGCGCGCCGCGCGTCATTGCCGCCTGGAAGCGCTGGCAATCGCGACGCATGCGTTCCAGCGGCTCGCCTTCGGCATCCAGCGCCCACTCACCCAGTGCGGCGATGACCGGAGCGGGATCGGTGCCGCCTTTGGCAAACGCGGCGTCCAGAGCGCCTGCTGCAGGCACAAACAGATCGGGAGCGCGTTCGCAGACATCGGCAACCACGCTGGCCACGGTGGCAAAGGTGTCGGGGCCCGCGCCGAATTCCTCGGCAAGCCGGGCAGTCAATGCACCCAGGCTGGATGCTGCTTCGCCGCCTGACGGCTCAGAGGAAGAAATCGGAGGGATCGATGTTGACACTGCCCTGCTCCAGCGTGCGCTTGATGCGATAGGGAACGCCCGGTGCGGCCTTCGGTTCCTGCGCCAGGTCGAGGATCATCTGCGGGTGCAGCGGATTGCCTTTTGCGTCGAGCACCACCATCACCCGCGGCAACAGGCGCCTCACCATGTTCTGTGCGATCACGATGCCAACCTCTCCGGAGTTCAGCTCGACCAGCGCGCCGACCGGGAAGATGCCGATGCATTGCACGAACTGTTCGACAAGCGGGCCGTCGAACAGTGTGTTGCGCGAGTTATACAGGAAATTCAGCGCGTTCGACGGCGAATAAACCTCACCGTAGGAGCGTGTATTGATCATCGCGTCAAAACAGTCGACCAGGCCGGCAATCGCGCCGAACAGACCGATCTGGTCGCCCTTGAGTCCCTTTTCGTAACCACTGCCGTCATAACGTTCATGGTGCAGCGCGGCCAGAGCAGGCAGTTCGGGTGGCAATCCGGGCGTATCCCTGAGGATCGCCACCGAATGAGTGGTATGACTGCGGCAGACCATCATTTCGACCTTGCTCAGCGCCCCCTTTTTGGTGACCACTTCCTCGGGCACCGCGGTCATGCCGACGTCCTGCAGCAAACCAACCATGCCCAGCAGATCGAGCTGTTCACGCGGCAACTGCAGGAAGCGGCCGAAGGTCAGCATGTAAATCGAAACACCGAAGGCACGGTCCAGCGTATGGCCACCCCTCTGTTTGAGCTTGGCCAGCAACATCATCGCATCCGGATTGCGCACCACGCTGTCCGTCATGCTTGTCACGGCCTCCTGCACGCGCGGCGCATCCAGCGCCTTGCCGGCCTCGATGTTGCTCATGATGTCCTTGAGCACCGCCTCGGTCTGGCGCTGCGCGGTCCGGGCGACAGGCAGTTCCTCGTCAACGGTAGCCTGCTCGCGATAGGTAACCTTGGCCTTGATGGTGGCCAGCACGCTGGGGCCCAGCGGGGGCGGCGGCTTCGGCGGTCCGCCCACATCACCGGTCTGCAGCTGACTGCGGTCCGGCAGGTCAGGGCACTTGTCGAGGTCGATATAGACTTATTTGCAGTACTTCTTCAGCGCTTCCAGCTGCTTTTCGTCGCTGAGTATGAAACCCTGGTACATGAACGGTGTTTCCGTCCATGGCCGGTCCAGTTCGGAGATGAACACCCCGAACTCGAGTTTTTCGACTGGAACCTCTTTTTTCATTTTTGAATTGAAATGCCAGCGCTGTGCCGACGATACCCCTCTGGGAATTCTCCGTCCTCACCGGCAGGCGCGCAAGCCGGGCCTGCACCAGCATCAGAAGTCGAAAACCTGGTTGTTGTGAAGCAGCCGCGGCGGCACAGGTGTTGAAAGTTCCTCAATCTCCTGCATCGTAAGCTCGATTTCGCTGGGCTTAAGGTGGGTTATATAGACTTCAGCCGGACGTTTGAGTTTGGCCAGTTGTTCACCAAGCATCGACGGGCAGAGATGCAGGGCCAATTCGGCCAGCCGGCGGTCCTTGTCGGAAAATGCGGTTTCAATAATCAGGTATTTGAGATTGTCGACGCCGTTGACGATCTCCCACAGCGCGTCGTTCGGACCGGTATCGCCGCTGAACACCAGGCTGCTCTTGCCGCTGTTCAGCCAGTAGCCGACTGCCGGCACGGTGTGATTGGCGGGCAGCGCGGTAATCGTGCGTCCTTTGCCGATGTCGATGACGTTACCCACGGCGATTTCCTGATACTGCATGAACGGCTCCTGGGCCGTTGGAATCACCGTGAAATCCGGCCAGATGTCCCAGTTGAACAGGTTCTTTTTCAGGATTTCGATGGTCGGTGCCGTGGCATGGACCGTCAGCGGCTTCGGCCGCATTGCACCGACCGAATCCAGAATAAAAGCGATGGAGTCCACGTGATCGAGATGGGAATGCGTGACAAACACATGGTCAATCAACGCCAGTTCCGGAAGCGAGAGCTCACCAGCGCCGGTTCCGGCGTCTATAAGAATATCCTGATCAACCAGGAAAGACGTCGTCCGGTGCTGTTGTCCGCCAATGCTTCCGGAGCAGCCGAGTACGCGAAGGCGCATGTTGTGCCGGGCCTAAGAATTTACCAATGGCGCCCGCAGGCACGTGGGGCCGAAAACAGCGTTTTGGCTTCCCGACGGGGTGCTCATGAAACACTTTCACAAAATTGGGGGGAGCAGCGATTTTAACACAAAGCGACGGCGCTTCTAAGGCGAATACGGGTCAGGGTCCGTAACGCAATTCCAGCAGAATCCGGCTCTTGACAGGGCGCTCGTTCTTGAAGCCCGGTGAAAACCGCGCAGCCAGCAACAAGTCGCGCGCAGATGCCGCCAGCGCCGCCGGCAAATCTCCCGTGATCACCTCTGCCTCGACCGCGTATCCCGTGATGTCGATGCTGACCCAGAAACGTACGACGCCGACGCTTCCCAACCCGGTCCTCAGATCCAGCGGCATCAACGGAACCGGAAAACGATCGAGCTCGCGCGCCGGATAAATGCGCAGGTCAGGCACTGCGGCGCCGGGACTTTCTGCAGGGCGTATATCAGCGGCTGACACGACAGCCGGCAGCTTCTGCGTAATACGATTCCGTGCAGGCTCTGGCACTGCTTCCGGCAACAATGGCGGGTTCTCCGCAACCGCCGTTTCCGTCGCTGCCATCAACACCGCGGGCAACTCCAACTGCGCCTGCAACTGCGGCATCACGACAGGGAACTGCGGCGCGCCGCCGGAAGGCCGCCAGCCGTCAACTATCAGGTAATGCACAAGGGCCGATACCATCAGCGCCGGCAACAGACGCCGCCATGGCCAGCGCACTTCCAGAGAGAAATGCCAAGCGGCGGCGACCATGTACCTACTACATTCTTTACTTCACGGCCGCCAGCGCCTGCTCCAGCTTGTCGGCAGGCATATAACCGCCAACTTGCTGGCCGTTGGCGAGATAAACCGCCGGCGTGCCGCGTACGCCGAAACGCTTCGCCAGCGCCTCGTTTTCCTCGATCGGCGTTGCGCAGTTCTTGGGTCCGTTGGCCGGCAGAAACGCCTTGTTCATCAGATCGTCCCAGGCGCGCGAGCGGTCCTTAGAGCACCACACCAGCTTCGACTTCTCCACCGAGTCCGGCGACAGGATCGGCAACAGGAATGTGTAGACGGTGATGTCCGTCATTTTGTTGATTTCCTTCTGCAGTTCCTTGCAGTAACCGCAGTTCGGATCCTCGAAGGTATACACCACGCGTTTGCCGTTGCCGCGCACCCGCTTGATGGCGTTGGCCTGAGCGCCTGCCAGTGCCCCGGATGCGATCTGGTCGCGCCGTTCACCTGTCAGATTACGTTGCTTCGAAGAGCGCAGGTCAAACAGGTTGCCCAGCATCATATAGGTCAGTTTTTCGTCGCTGTAGACGACCTGTCCATCAAAAACAATCTCATACAACCCCGGAAAGGGCATGCGGGACACCGACTCGATTTTCATTTCGGGGAACCGGGCCTGGAAACTGCGGCGCACGCTGGTTTCGTCCGCCTGCACCGTACTGATGAAGATCATTGCAGCGCAAAGCGCTGACATCATGCGAATGAACATAGGGAATTTCCTGAGCTAAAGGCTCGTTATTAAAAAAAACAGCAAAAACTGCGGCCGGAAAAAGCGCCACTCACGCCACCGCGTGCCGGATCAGCAGGTTTTTCAGGACCGGCAACTGGTTCAACGCGCCAAGGCCGAAATTGCGTACCCCGGACAACAAGACCGATTTTGAGCCAAAAAGTTTCTGCAGCGCATCGGTGCTAATCGCGATCGAAGCAATATCCTCGCGCCGTGCACGCTCATAACGGCGCAGCAGTGTCAGATCGCCGCAATCCTGGCGAGGCGCGCGGCAAGCCAGCACTTCGGCCAGCACCCGCGCATCACGGAATCCGAGGTTCACGCCCTGTCCGGCCAGCGGATGCACGTTATGTGCGGCATCGCCGGCGAGCGCGAGTCGCGGCGCGATCAATCGCGCCACATGCGCCAGCCGCAAGGGAAACGCCGCTGCCGGCGTGATCCGCTGCAGTTGGCCGACGGCGCCCTTGCTGGCTTCCGCCACATGCTCCGCCAGCGACTCCGCCGACAGGGCGAGCAGTGTTTGCGTGTGCTCTTCGTTGGTCGACCACACCATCGACACGCGATTGCCAGGCAAGGGCAGCAGGGCCAGGATGCCGTCGTCACGGAACCACTGGGATGCCGTGCCGTGATGCGGTTTTTCGGTGTTGAAATTGGCGACGACCCCGGATTGCCGGTATTCGCTGATAGCGGCGTCAATGCCGGCCTCACGCCGCACCAGCGAATCGCGGCCATCGGTACCGACCACCAATTGCGCGTCCAGCGACGCTCCATCCGCCAACGTAATCTGCGCAGACTGTTCGCTGATGGCCAGTCCGGCCGCCTGGGCGGGACAGATCATGCGAATGCCATTTGAATCCGCAATCACCTCAAGCATCGCGCGTTGCATGGCGCCGCTTTCGACGATATAGGCCAGTTCCGGCAGACCGGCGTCGTAGGCACTGAACTGCAGGCGGCTGTCGCGCCGGTCGCCGGCAATCGCCATGGTCTCGACACGCTGCACGCGCTGCGGATCCAGCCGCGACCAGACACCGAGGTCTTGCAGAAATGCAGCATTTCCAGGACTGATCGCATAAACGCGGCTGTCCCAGGCGCCATCCACCGGTGCCGCAGCAGGCGCCTGCGGTTCAATCAGTGCGACCTGCAAAGCGGACGGCTGCAGGGCCAGCGCCAGACTGGCCCCGACCAGCCCGCCGCCGACGATGGCGACGTCGCAATGGTCAGGCATGTTGTCGGGCTTGTTTGCGGTATTCATGATGTTGCCGGTTGTGAGTATGGAGGGTGGCCAATCTGCAAAAAACGGTCAAGGCCCGGATTTTTCAGGGAAATCCGGCATTTGCTGCGGTTTTTCAGCTTGACAAGTTTACCCTCGCTCCTTAGACTGCCCGGCCTTCCCGTGGCGAGTTAGCTCAGTGGTTAGAGCAGTGGAATCATAATCCATTGGTCCGGGGTTCAAATCCCTGACTCGCCACCATTTCTTTTTTCCGCCGGCCGTTGCGTTGCCGGCCCAAGCCTCTCGTGTTATCGTGTGGCTATGCGTAAGTTTTTGCTTTTATTGACTTTTTTAGCCGTCTCCCTGCCCGTCCCGACGATGGCTTGGGAACAGCGTACGCTGCCCGCCAATCTCAAGCGGGCCGAAATCGGCGCACAGCAGATGCTGCCGTTGATCATGCTCGACAAGGATTTGCGCCGGCTCGCGCCGGGGGGCATCATCGTTGACGCCGCCAACCGCAAGATCACCCACGGGCAACTGTTGCCCGGCGCCGAAGTGATCTACGAACTCGATCGTAATGGTGAAATCCTGCGTATCGTCGTCCTGACCCCTGAGGAAAAAGCCCGGCTCGACCGCGCGAAGAAGTAAGCCGTGGGCAAGGTTTACATCAAAACCTTCGGCTGCCAGATGAACGAGTACGACTCGGACAAAATGGCGGACGTGCTGCGCGTCGGTGAAGGCCTGACCCCGACTTCAGATCCCGCCGAAGCCGACGTCATCCTGCTCAACACCTGCTCGGTGCGTGAAAAAGCCCAAGACAAGGTCTTCAGTGACCTCGGGCGCATCAATGAACTCAAACAGGCGAAACCCGGACTGATCATCGGCGTCGGCGGCTGCGTCGCCAGCCAGGAAGGCGCAGCCATCGTCAAACGCGCGCCCTATGTCGACGTCGTATTCGGTCCGCAGACACTGCACCGCCTGCCCCAGCTGATACGGGCGCGCCGCCAGTCCGGCAAGCCGCAGGTCGACATCTCCTTCCCCGAAGTCGAAAAATTCGATCACCTGCCGCCCGCCCGTGTCGAAGGCGTCACCGCCTTTGTCTCGATCATGGAAGGCTGCAGCAAATACTGTTCGTTCTGCGTCGTGCCGTATACCCGCGGCGAAGAAATCTCGCGGCCCTTAGACGATGTGCTCACCGAAGTTGCCGAACTCGCCGCACAGGGGGTCAAGGAAGTGACCCTGCTCGGCCAGAACGTCAATGCCTGGCGCGCGCCGCTGGACGGCGAAGCCGACGGCGCCGATTTCGCGCTGCTGCTGGAATACGTGGCCGAAATCCCCGGCATCGAACGCATCCGCTACACCACATCACACCCCAAGGAATTCACGCTGCGGCTGATCGAAGCCTATGCGCGCATACCGCAGCTGGTCAGTCATGTACATCTGCCGGTGCAGTCGGGTTCCGATCGCGTGCTGGCGGCAATGAAACGCGGTTATACGGCGCTCGAATACAAATCGATGATCCGCCGCCTGCGCGAAGCGCGGCCGGACATCTGCATCTCGTCGGATTTCATCGTCGGTTTCCCCGGCGAGACTGATGCCGATTTCCAGGCAACGCTTAAACTGATCGATGACATCGGTTTCGACGCCAGCTTCAGTTTTGTCTACAGCCGGCGTCCGGGCACACCCGCCGCCGATCTGGCCGACGATACGCCGCAGGCCGTCAAACTGGAACGCCTGCAGCAGCTGCAGCAGAAAAACGATGCGCAGGCACAAGCCATCAGCCGCCGCATGGTCGGCACCCGCCAGCGCGTGCTGGTTGACGGCGCTTCCCGCCGCGTTGCCACAGAACTCGCGGCACGCACCGACAACAACCGTGTCGTCAACTTCGCCGGCCCGCGCGAACTGATCGGCAACTTCATCGAAATCACCATCACCGACGCGCTGGCGCATACGCTGCGCGGCGAACCCGTAACTAAAGACTGCGCCGTTACCCATTGAAACCCTCTGAAATCAGCTTTACCCCCGTCGACAACCACCGCCTCGCCAATCTCTGCGGTGCGCTGGACGAAAATCTGCGCCAGATCGAAACCGCGCTGGATGTCGGCATCACCCGCCGCGGCGAACATTTCGCGCTGACCGGTGCGGTCGAGCGCACGCGCATCGCAGCCCAGGTTCTGCGCAACTTCTACGAAAAGGCGGCGGACCCGCTGTCGCTTGACGCGATTCAGCTGGCGCTGATCGAGGCCGGGCATCAAGGTGCCGCGCATGCCGCCGTACCCTCGCCGGCACTGATCACCCTGAAAAAAGACCTGCGCGGCCGCACGCCGCGACAGAACGAGTATCTGCTCAACATCCAGAAACACGACATCACCTTCAGCATCGGCCCCGCCGGCACCGGCAAAACCTATCTCGCCGTCGCCTGTGCGGTTGACGCACTGGAACGCGATGCCGTGCAGCGCATCATCCTCGTGCGGCCCGCGGTCGAGGCCGGCGAGCGCCTCGGCTTTCTGCCCGGAGATATGGCGCAAAAAGTCGATCCTTACCTTCGCCCTTTGTATGACGCACTCTACGACCTGATGGGTTACGACAAGGTCGCCAAGATGTTCGAACGTCAAGCCATTGAAATCGCACCGCTCGCCTTCATGCGCGGCCGCACACTGAACCACGCTTTCATCATCCTCGACGAAGCGCAGAACACCACGCGCGAACAGATGAAAATGTTCCTGACCCGCATCGGCTTCGGCAGCAAGGCGGTGGTTACCGGCGACGTCACCCAGGTTGATTTGCCCAAGGGCCAGATCAGCGGTCTGGTTGAAGCGCAGGCGGTGCTGAAAAAAGTGCGCGGCATCGCATTCACGTATTTCGATTCAACCGATGTCGTGCGCCATCCGCTGGTGCAGCGCATCGTCAATGCCTATGACAAACACGGCAAAACCGACAAGCGGCGCAGTCACGAGTGAGCGCGACCCGACAAAAACGCGCACCGCAGATCGCGGTGCAGAATGCCTCCACCGCGCGCAATGTGCCGACGGCGGCACGTATCCGCCAGTGGGCGCGCGCTGCACTGGGTGTTGACGCAACAGTCACCATCCGCATCGTCGGCCAGACCGAAGGCCGGCTGCTGAACCGCAGCTACCGTCGCAAGGATTACGCCACCAATGTGCTGACTTTCGTGTTCCGCGATAGCGCACCGCTGGAAGGCGATCTCGCGCTGTGCGCACCGGTCATCACCCGCGAAGCGCGTGCGCAACGCAAGACGGTGGCCGCGCATTACGCGCACATGATCATCCATGGCCTGCTCCATCTCCAGGGCTACGACCACGAGAACGACAAGGACGCCGCAGTGATGGAAAAGCGCGAACGCACCCTGCTCGCGCGGTTCGGGTATCCTGATCCCTACAAATCCCCTGAAACATCCGCCGTTCGCGGCAGATGAAACGCAACAACCGCCCCCATGGACGAACCGCACAAACCCACGCTGCTTGAACGCCTGTCCGCTTTCCTGCTGCGCGAACCCGAAGACCGGGAACAGCTGCTGACGCTGCTACGCTCGGCCCATGACAACAATCTGCTCGACGCCGACGGCCTGGCGATGGTCGAAGGTGTGCTGCAGGTTTCGGAAATGCAGGCACGCGACATCATGGTGCCGCGCGCACAGATGGACGTCATCGACGTCAACGAACCGCCCGACCGTTTCATTCCGCTGGTGATCGAAACCGCGCACTCGCGCTTCCCGGTGATCGGCGAGGGCAAGGATGATGTCATCGGCATCCTGCTCGCCAAGGACCTGCTGCGTTATTACGCCGGCGAGGAAGAGTTCGATGTGCGCGACATGCTGCGCCCGGCGGTGTTCATTCCGGAATCGAAGCCGCTGAACGTGCTGCTCAAGGAATTCCGCAAGAACCGCAACCATATCGCCATCGTCGTTGATGAATACGGCGGTGTTGCCGGCCTGATCACCATCGAAGACGTTCTGGAGCAGATCGTCGGCGACATCGAAGACGAATACGATTTCGACGAGGCCGAGGACAATATCGTCCAGGAAAAACGCGGCATCTACCGCGTCAAGGCGCTGACCGAAATCGCCGACTTCAACGAATCCTTCGGCACCGACTTCAGCGACGAGGAGTTCGATACCGTCGGCGGCCTGGTGCTGAAGCGTTTCGGCCGCGTGCCCAAACGCGGCGAACAGCTGACAGTGGATCAGTTGAGCTTCCGCGTACTGCGCGCCGACAGCCGCCGCGTCTACCTGCTGCAGGTGACGAAAAAGCTCGACAAGCCGGCCGCGTAACAAGCGTCTGTTTTTATTGAATCTTTAGCTCAACCACCCTCGCCACCGATGCCCGCGCCGACGCCACGCCGCACCGCCGAGTGGGCCATCGCCGCAGCACTGGGTGCACTAACCGTCACCGGCTTTGCGCCGTTCTGGCTGTTTCCGCTGCCGATTCTGACCTTCGCCGGACTGTTCGTGCTCTGGCAGCGCGCAGCCGATGCCCGTGCCGCGGCAATCAGCGGTTTCGCTTTCGGCCTCGGTTGGTTTGTCGGCGGTGTGTCCTGGGTCTATGTCAGCCTGCACACTTTCGGCGCGATGCCGGCACCGCTGGGTGCTGCGGTCACCCTGCTGTTCTGCGCTTACCTCGCATTGCATCCGGCGGTCATCGGCTATCTGAGCCGTCGGCTCAAACTGTCACCGGCACTGAACTGGATCGTATTCGTACCCGCGGCCTTCACGCTGATCGAATGGCTGCGCGGCTGGCTGTGGACCGGTTTTCCATGGCTCAACCCCGGTTACTCGCAGGCACCTGACAGTCCGCTGGCCGGTTATGCGCCTGTACTGGGCGTGCACGGTATTACCTTGCTGCTGCTGGCTACCGCCGGCGCGCTTTCCCTGCTGGCTGATCCGGCAATACGTTCGCGTCTGCGCAGCCTGTGGCCCTGGCCCGCAGCCCTGCTCGCGCTGTGGATTGCCGGCGCCGCGCTCAAAACCGTGGCCTGGACCGAAGCAACGGGCACGCGCGTTACTGTCAGCCTGCTTCAGGGCAATATTGAACAGGATCTGAAGTGGCGTGAAGACCATCTGCGCAGCACGCTGGAAACCTATCTGCGCATGGTGCGCACCAGCGATGCGCGCCTGATCATCCTTCCGGAAACTGCACTGCCGCTGTTCCTGCGCGATGTGCCGGCCGACTATCTTGAGGCGCTGGCTGCGCAGGCACGTCGCAACAACGGCGATGTATTGCTCGGCGTGCCGGAACGCAAGACGGATGACGGTTATTACAACAGCGTCGTGTCGCTGGGCAGCGCGGAGAGCCAGACCTACCGCAAGGACCACCTCGTGCCCTTCGGCGAATTCATCCCTCTGCGTCCACTGCTCGGTGCGATCGTCTCGCAACTGGCCATTCCGCTGCAGGATTTTGCGCGCGGCGGCAGCGAACAGCGGCCGCTGGCAGTGGCCGGCGAACAGGTGGCGATCAACATCTGTTACGAAGACGCCTTCGGCGAAGAAATCATCCGTCAGCTGCCGCAGGCCACGCTGCTGGTCAATGTCAGCAATGTGGCGTGGTTCGGCCGCTCGATCGCGCCCCCGCAACATCTGCAGATTGCGCAGATGCGTGCGCTGGAAACCGGTCGTTACATGCTGCGCGCCACCAATACCGGCGTTACTGCCGTCATCGCAGCAGACGGCCATGTTGAAGCGGCAGCCCCGGAATTTACCCGGACCACGCTCACGCATGAGGTTCCCGGCATGCGCGGCGCAACGCCTTTCGTGCGCTGGGGCAATCTGGCGGCGCTGGCGCTTTGCGTTTTAGCCATCGGCATCGCCTGGGCCCGCCGCTCAACACCGGGGAAATAACACCGGGAAAATGACAGGCTGCGCCTTTGGCGCGCTGCAGTAAAGGCTGTAAAATTCGGCACTTATCCCGCCTTTCTCCGCAATGCTCGTTTGTAGTACTCATTGGTAATGCTCATCGGCAATGCTTAGCTTCCAGCAAATCATCCTCAAGCTGAACCAGTACTGGGACCGGCACGGCTGCGCCCTGCTGCAGCCCTATGACATGGAAGTCGGCGCCGGCACCTTCCACACCGCCACGTTTTTGCGCGCCATCGGCCCGGAACCGTGGAAAGCAGCCTATGTGCAGCCGTCGCGCCGCCCCAAGGACGGCCGCTACGGCGAAAACCCGAACCGGCTGCAGCATTACTACCAGTATCAGGTCGTACTGAAGCCGTCGCCGCAGAACATTCTGGAGTTGTATCTCGGCTCGCTGCGCGAGATCGGCATTGACCCGCTGCAACACGACATCCGTTTTGTCGAAGACGACTGGGAATCGCCGACGCTGGGCGCCTGGGGTCTCGGCTGGGAAGTGTGGCTTAACGGCATGGAAGTCACCCAGTTCACCTACTTCCAGGAAGTCGGCGGCATTCCCTGCAAGCCGATCATGGGCGAAATCACCTACGGTCTGGAACGGCTGGCGATGTATCTGCAGCAGAAGGAAAGCGTCTACGACCTCGAATGGGCACCTGGCGTGCGTTACCACGACGTATATTTCCAGAACGAGGTCGAACAATCGACCTACAACTTCGAACAGGCCAATGTCGACGTGCTGTTGCAGCAGTTCGGCCAGTTCGAAGGTGAAGCCAAACGCCTGTTCGAAGCCGGACTGGCATTGCCCGGCTACGAAATGGTGATGAAGTGTTCCCACAGCTTCAATCTGCTCGATGCGCGCGGCGCGATTTCAGTGACCGAGCGCGCCGCCTACATCGGCCGCGTGCGCACCCTGGCGCGGCTGGCGGCGCAGGCCTATTACGCTTCGCGCAAAGCCCACCGCTTTGAACGCGCCAGTGTCGAAGCGCTGCAGGCCTTCCTGCCGGCCGAGGAACGCGATGAAGTGCTAGCCTCCCGCGCGGGGGCCCAATCATGAGCAAAGCGCTGCTGGTTGAGCTGTATACCGAAGAACTGCCGCCGAAAGCGCTGCGCAAACTGGGCGAAGCATTTGCTTCAGGTATTGCCGCCGGGTTGAAGCAGCGCGGTGTGCTGGAACGCGACGGCCATACCGTTTTCGCAACACCGCGGCGTCTGGCCGTACTGTTTGATGCGGTCCTCGACAAGGGCCTTGACCAACCGGTCGAACAGAAATTGATGCCGATGGACGTCGTGCGCAAACCCAACGGCCCGGCAGCGCTTGAGAAAAAGCTGGCCGCGATGGGCCGCGGTCATATGGCCGCCCTGTTTCCCGACGGTCGCGACGGATCGGATGCATTCGTCATCAAGCAGGAAGGCAAGGCGGAGTTTGTTTATTTGCAGACCATCGCCAAAGGACAAACGCTTGATCGTGCGCTGGAAGAATCGCTGAACGAATCGATTGACCGCCTGCCGATTCCCAAGGTCATGACCTATCAGCTCCCTGACGGTCTGACCACGGTGAAATTCGTGCGGCCCGCCCATGGCCTCGTCGCCCTGCACGGCGACAAAGTCATCAAGGTCAACACGCTGGGTCTGACCGCCGGACGCACGACCCACGGTCACCGTTTCCTCGGCAATGCCGACATCGAACTGCAATCCGCCACGGATTACGAAGCCGCACTGCAGGACAGCGGCAAAGTAGTGGCCGGCTTCGACAAACGCCGCGCCCTGATCGAAACCCAGCTGCAGGCCCAGGCCAAGGCGCTGAACGCCAGCCTCGGCGACTACTCGGTCTTGCTGGATGAAGTCACCGCGCTGGTCGAATGGCCGGTGGTCTATACCGCGAGTTTTGACGAAGCGTTTCTGGAGGTACCTCAGGAGTGCCTGATCCTGACCATGCGCACCAACCAGAAATATTTCCCGCTGTTCGACAGCGCCGGCAAGCTGACCCACCGTTTCCTGATCGTCAGCAATATGCAGGTCACCGACCCCGTACACATCATCAGCGGCAACCAGCGCGTGGTGCGGCCGCGGCTCGATGACGCCCGCTTTTTCTACAACCAGGACCGCAAGGAACGCCTGGAGGCGCGTATCTCGCGCCTGGGCAAGGTGGTCTATCACAACAAGTTGGGCACGCAGCTGGAACGCGTCGAGCGCGTCGCACAGATCGCCAGCGTCATCGCCCGCGCACTGGGCGCGGATCATGTCGCTACCGGCCGCGCCGCCCGCCTTGCCAAGGCCGATCTGGTCAGCGGCATGGTCGGCGAGTTCCCGGAACTGCAGGGCATCATGGGCCGCTACTACGCGTTGCACGACGGCGAACCCGTGGAAATCGCCAACGCTATCGCCGAACATTATCAGCCGCGTTTCGCCGGCGACCGGTTGCCGGAACAGCCGATCTCCTGCGCCGTCGCCATCGCCGACAAACTGGAAACACTGGCCGGCCTGTTCGGCATCGGCCAGCTGCCCACCGGCGACCGTGATCCCTTCGCACTGCGCCGCCATGCGCTGGGGGTGATCCGTATCCTGATCGAACGTGATCTGCCGCTGTCGCTGGCCGATCTGGTCAAAAATGCATTTGAGGCCTTCCCGAAGCATCTCAAGCTCGCCGATGCCGGTACCGAACTCCAGACTTTCGTATTCGAACGCCTGCGCGGCTATTTCGCCGACGCCGGTTACACCACGCAGGAAATCGATGCCGTGCTGAGCCAGCGGCCGCAGCTGCTGCACAAGGTGCCGCTGCGGCTGGCTGCGGTACGCGCCTTTGCCGGCCTGCCGGAAGCCAAGGATCTGGCCGCCGCCAACAAGCGGGTGCTGAACATCATCAACAAAAACGAGGACATTGCCGGAAAGACCGTCGCACCGGACCGCGCACTGATGACCGAGACAGCGGAAATTGCGCTGATGGACAGCCTGGAGCAGATTGCACCGCAGGCTGAAAAACACTTTACCGCGGGCGAATTCCAGGAAGCCCTGCTGCTGCTGGCCAACATCAAGCCGGCGGTGGACCGCTTTTTCACCGAAGTCATGGTGATGGTGGATGACCCGGCAGTACGCAACAACCGTGCAGCCCTGCTGCAGCAGCTGGGTACGCTGATGAACCGCGTTGCCGACATTTCCAAGCTTGCGGCATGAAACTCGTCATCCTCGACCGCGACGGCGTCATCAACCACGACAGCGCCTCGTACATCAAAAGCCCGGATGAATGGAAACCCATTGCCGGCAGCCTCGAAGCGATTGCCCTGCTCAACCAAGCGGGCTACCGTGTGCTGGTCGCCACGAATCAGTCCGGCATTGGCCGAGGGCTGTTCGACATGGCGACGCTGAACGCGATTCACGACAAGATGCACCGCGCGCTCGGCCTCGTCGGCGGCCATGTGGACGGGATTTTTTACTGTCCGCATGCCAACGATGCCGGTTGCACCTGCCGCAAGCCCCGTCCCGGTCTGCTCGACGAGATCTCCAAGCGTTTCGGCGTAAGCCTTGAAGGCGTGCCGTTTATCGGTGACTCGCTGCGCGACCTGCAGGCCGGCGCAGCAGTTGGCGCGCAGCCGGTGCTGGTGCTGACCGGTAAAGGTAAAAAAACCCGCAAGGACGGCGATCTGCCCGAAGGCACCGTGATTCATGCCGATCTTGCCGAGGCTGTGCGCAGCCTGCTGCAATGATTCTGGTCGTCCTCCGTTCCAGCCTGTTCGCCGCATTCCAGCTCCTGCTTACCCCCGTTTTTGCCGTCATCGCACTGCTGACGTTCCCGCTGCCGGCGTTGACGCGCTACCGCATCATCACTGTCTGGACACGCTGGGTGATGTGGGCCTCGCGGGTGATCTGCGGCATCCGTTACCGGGTTGTCGGTGCGGAAAATATCCCCAAAAACCCCTGCATCATCCTCGCCAAGCATCAGTCGGCCTGGGAAACCATGGGCTTCCAGCTGATTTTTCCGCCGCAGGTATGGGTATTGAAGAAGGAATTGCTGCGGGTACCGTTTTTTGGCTGGGGTCTGGCCATGCTGTCACCGATTGCCATCGACCGCAGTTCGCGCCGCCAGGCGCTGCAGCAATTGGTCGAACAGGGTCAGCACCGGCTGGTTGCGGGATTTTTCATCGTCATTTTCCCGGAAGGCACACGCATCGCCCCCGGCAAACGCGGCAAATACCGCGCCGGCGGCGCAAGGCTGGCCGTGCAGACGAAAACCCCCGTGCTGCCGGTGGCCCACAACGCCGGCCTGTGCTGGGGCAAAAATGCCTTCCTGAAATATCCCGGGCTGGTCACCGTCAGCATCGGACCGCTGATCCAGCCGGATGGCGACGCGGAAACGCTGGCGCGTCGTGTCGAAGACTGGATCGAGAATGAAATGCAGCATCTCGATGCACGCTGAACGGCGGCCGGAACCCCGATGAGCGCCCTTCAGCGGCAAAAAATCACTGCAGCCGCCGAAGAATTCATCGAGCTGGGCGAGCAGCGCGTCAGCTATACCCTGCGCCGCAGTCCGCGACGCCGCTCCATTGCATTGTTGATCGACGAACGCGGTCTGCGTGTCGCCGCGCCGCTGGCGGCGCCGCAGCAGGCGATTGACAGCCTCCTCCGCGAACATGCGGCGTGGGTGTTGCGCAAAGTCGGTGACTGGCAGCAGAAACGGCCGCCGCCCCGTAACTGGACTGCGGGTGAACAGATCATGTTCATCGGACAGCCCCTGTCGCTGGTGATGCGGTCCGGCATTGAGGCGCCGCAAATCGACGGCGACTGCCTGCTGGTCGGACCGCCGGCACTGCCGCCCAAGGCTGTCGAAACCCGGGTCAGAAACTGGCTGAAACGGCAGGCGCTGGATCTGTACACACAACGCTGCGCCGATTTCAGCATGCAGCTGGGGCTACCGGCGCCGGCAGTACGCCTGTCCAGCGCGCGAACGCGCTGGGGCAGTTGCCATTCCAGCGGCCGCATCAGCATTAACTGGCGACTGATCCAGGGCCCGCAGGCATGGATCGATTACGTTGCAGCACATGAAGTGGCGCACCTGCGCCAGATGAATCATTCCCCGGCGTTCTGGCGCACGGTCGGCACGCTTGTTGCTGATTACGCCGAACGGCGCACCGCACTGCGCCGCGAATCGCAGCGTTACCTGCTGTTATGAACCGGCCGCAGGAAGGCGCTGTGCTAAACTTTTTGTCACTCTTATTGCAACATCCTGCATCGAGCCCATCTTGAATTCCAAGCTGCTGTTCCTGATCGTCGCCCTGTTGCTTGCCGGTTGCGGCCACAAAGGCCCCCTCTACCTGCCGGGCCAGAAACCACCTTCCGGAAAACCGGCCACCACCCAGTCCGCGCCGCCCGCCGACACCACAACGACCCAACCATGAGCCAATTCCAGTATCGCGACGGCATGCTGCATGCCGAAAACGTGCCGCTCGCCCGTGTTGCAGCGCAGTACGGCACGCCCTGTTATGTCTACTCACGCGCAGCGCTGACTGCAGCCTGGCGCGATTTCGATGCCGCCTTCACCGGACGCGAGCATCTGGTTTGTTACGCCGTCAAAGCCAACCCCAACATCGGTGTGCTCAATGTTTTTGCCCGCCTCGGCAGCGGTTTTGACATTGTTTCCGGGGGTGAACTGGCGCGGGTACTCGCCGCCGGCGGCGATCCGCACAAAATCGTATTTTCGGGCGTCGGCAAAACTGCGGCAGAGATGCGCGCCGCGCTGCAGGCCGGCATTCTGTGCTTCAACATCGAGTCCGCACCGGAACTGGAACTGCTGAACCGGGTTGCCGGCGAAATGGGTGTGACCGCGCCGGTCAGCCTGCGCGTGAATCCCGATGTCGACGCCAAAACCCATCCCTACATCGCCACCGGACTCAAGGACAACAAGTTCGGCGTCGCCTACGACGATGCGCTGACGGTCTACCGCCGCGCCTGCGAATTACCGCACCTGCGTATTGAGGGTGTCGATTGCCATATCGGTTCGCAACTGACCGAGGTTTCACCCTTCGTCGCCGCACTGGAACGGGTGCTGGCGCTGGTCGATGCGCTGGCTGCCGACGGTATCGCAGTGCACCACATCGATCTGGGCGGCGGTCTGGGCATCCGTTATCGCAATGAAACACCGCCGCCGGTTGCCGAATATGCGGAATCGGTACTCAAAACACTGGGCAGCCGCACGCAGAAGCTGCTGTTTGAACCGGGTCGCCTGCTGACAGGAAACGCCGGCGTGCTGCTCAGTGAAGTGCTGTTTCTCAAACATGGCCAGGACCGTAATTTCGCGGTGGTCGATGCCGCGATGAACGATCTGATGCGCCCGGCCCTGTATGAAGCCTGGCACGATGTGCTGCCGCTGCGTGCAACACCCGACGGTGGCCGTGTCTACGATATCGTCGGACCGGTCTGCGAAAGCGGCGATTTTCTCGCCCGTGATCGCCAACTATCCGTAAATCCGGGGGATTTGATCGCCATCGCGTCCGCCGGCGCGTACGGCATGAGCATGTCTTCCAACTACAACACCCGTCCCCGCGCCGCTGAAATCATGGTCGATGGCGACCGGATTTTCCCGATCCGGAATCGTGAAACCGTTGCCGAGTTGTTCGCCGGCGAACATCGTTTGCCGGATTGATGGCATGCAAAAACGTGGATGGATCGCGTTTGTTCCTTGCCTTGCCTGTGGTACGCAACCCACAACCGGATTCACGAAATCAAATATTCTTTACAAAGGTGTTGCATTTTTTTTTCGGCATAGCATAGAATTGCCGCACCGCACACGGTTTTCACCAATTTTTTTGGTGGAACACAGTAACAGCAATGTGAAATGTTCCGGAGAATCGTGAGATGGTAGTGCGGAACAAAAGCCGCACTCAAACGATGCCTAAGTTAACTTTTAAGGAGACGAATATGGCAGCGAAGAAAAAAGCGAAAGCTAAAAAGAAAGTAGCCAAGAAGAAAGTAGCCAAGAAGAAGTAAGTAGCATTTGTGCAGAAGCCGGGTAACCCCCGGCTTCTGCATTTTCAGTTTCAGTTTCGCAAAGTTTTTCTCAAGAACTCACCCGCGCAGTTTCATTTGTTCGGCATTTTTTGTGGCTTGTACTTACATGCCGCCGGTAGCAGCTCCCATCAGACTGCCCCGCGCCGAATAAAAATTAACCAATAAAATCAAATATTTAAATGAAGACCGCCGAGCGGGGCCGACGAGCGCCCGGTCCGGTGCAATCAGGGATTGAGTTGCTGATACACCGCGTCCGCCACTCGCAGCAATTCGCCGCGATCCGTTTCACCGGATAAGGCATAACCCAGCCGGCCATCCAGCCAGTAGAAAACGCCAACGCCGTTTTCCAGCGCGAAACGGAATGCGGTCGGTGCGTGCACGTCATTGCTGACGCGCACATACAAAGTCAGTCGCTGACCCTTGGCATCCTGATACATGAACTGTGCCGCGGGTCCGCGTTCACCCAGTAACAAACGTCCACCGACCAAAGCATAACTTTGCGGCGCGAGAGACGGAATTTTCAGGCTGGCGCCCAGCCGCTTCGACAACCAGCTGACCAGTTGCTCTTCCTGATCGGCGCCGACTTCCACCGGATGCCGGACTTCGGGGCTGTAAACAACATGGGCTATCGCCGCCACCCGGGCAATCTGGGTCGCCTGGATACGGGTACCGGCAACCCGCTCATGCAGATGCCAGCCCGCGGTTCCGCTGGCCAGCATCAACAATACCGCCGCCGCATACGGATACCAGAACCGGTGCCGGGTCATCTTTCCGGTACGCAGACGTTCGGGCAGCGTCTCGACGAGTAATTCATCGTAGGCATGCAACTGGCCGTTTTGAGGGCGATAGGCCGCGACGCGCTTTGCGGCAGCTTCATTCTGCGCCAGGTATTCGTTGATTTCGGCCGCGCGAACCGGCGGTAAGACGCCATCGACGTATTACTGCAGTCCCGCTTCAGTGACCGGAGCCGCGCTCATTTGACCACCTTCGGCGGGTTGGACGCGGGCAGCCCCTGCAACAGCCGCCGCAAACGCTCATGTCCGCGCGACAGCCGGAACATGACCGTGCCGATAGGCACTTCCGGGACGCGAGCCGCCTCTTGGTAAGTCATCTGCTCCAGTCCGATCAACAACACCACGGCACGCTACTCCTCCGGCAAAGCCTGTAGCGCCACATCAAGATCACGGATTTCCAGCCGGTTGGCAGCAGCACTGCGATCTGATTGATGAAAATGTTGTGAATGACGGTAAACAGCCAGGCGCGCAGGTCTGTTCCTTTGCGCCACAGGGATTGTTTGAGCAGGTCACCGGCAATGGTCGGAAAAAGCGGATTCCACAGTCATGACAAGCCGGCGCACCAGCAGTCAGACCAGAAAAATCGTGGCCAATCCCAAAAAAATGAAAAAGCCACCGCTGTCAGTGATGGCGGTAATCATCACACTGGATCCGATGGCCGGATCGCGGTCGAATTTCTGCATCACCAGCGGAATGACCACGCCCATGATTGCCGCAAGCAGCAGATTCAGCGCCATCGCGCCGGTCATCACCAGCCCGAGCTGCCAGCTGTGATAAATCAGGAAAGCAAACAAGCCGACGATGCTGCCCCAGATCAGACCGTTCAGCGCCGACACACTGATTTCCTTCAGAAACAGCGCCTGTGCGTTGTCGCGGGTGATCTGCCCCAGTGCCAGAGCCCGGACAATCATCGTCGTCGTCTGATTACCGGAATTACCGCCGATACCCGCGACAATGGGCATCAGCGCCGCCAGCGCCACCAGCTGCGAGATCGAATTCTCGAAAACGCCGATCACCCGGGAGGCGATAAACGCCGTGACCAGATTCACCGCCAGCCATGCCCAGCGATTCCGCACGCTTTTCCAGACCGACGCAAACAGATCCTCGTCTTCGCTCAGACCGCCGGCTGCCAGCGTCTCTGTATCTTTCGATTCGCGGATGAAATCCACCACAGCATTGACCGTGATGCGGCCGACAAGGCAACCCTCGGCATCAATTACCGGGGCAGAAACCAGGTCGTAGCGCTCAAACGCACTGGCGGCATCGCGCGCATCCTGCCCGGGCATGAAACTGGTGTAGTCGCGAATCATCACCGCAGCCACCATCGCATCGGGATCGCCGACCAGCAGCCGGTTCACCGGCAGCAGGCCCTGCAGGCGCTCTTCCCGGTCAACGACAAACAGCTGGTCGGTATGGTCCGGCAACTGATCCAGCCGGCGCAGGTAACGCAGCACCACCTCCAGCGTCACGTCCTCACGGATCTCGATCATTTCGAAATCCATCAGCGCACCAACGGCCTCCTCGGGGTAGGACATCGCCGCGCGCAGCTGCTCCCGGTCTTCGGTCGACAGCGACTTGAACACATCGAGAATGACCTCGCGCGGCAGATCGGGGGCAAGGTCGGCAATTTCGTCGGTATCGAGCTGTTCTGTGGCGGCAACCAGCTCGTCCTCGTCCATGTGCGCAATGAGCGTCTCACGGACGGCATCCGAGGTTTCCAGCAGGATCTCGCCATCGCGTTCCGCCTTGACCAGATCCCAGACCACCAGACGCTGCTCCAGGGGCAGCGCTTCGAGGATGTAGGCGATGTCCGCCGGATGCAAACGATCCAGCAGCTGCTGCAGCTCGTTCAGGTACTGGCGGTGAACCTGCGACTCAACGGAGCCGTTGGCATCCCCCTCGCGGGACACCTGATTTTCGACCAGCTCATGCCGATGCAGCAGCTCGACCACCTGCTCAAGGTGCATCTCGGTAGCGGTTCGTTTTTCCTGTTTTTCAGCCACAGGCGCTTTCAGTGGGGGTGCGATTGCGGAATCAGCGGCGACATTCTAGGTAGATCACGCCGCAGTGTCCAAGCATTCGTTGGCAGAATTGCGCCCAGTGTAAAACGGACTGTCAGAACGCAGACAGATCGCATTGAAAAAGGTATCTTTTGACCTGCCTAAAATTATTAATCTGCCCAGCCAGCTTATGCCTCCATCACTGAATAACAAGCTACGCCATGCCCGAGATCTGCTGAAGCGCGGCGATCTCGCAGGTGCGGTGACCCTCTGCACGGAAATTCTCGCTAAGGCGCCGCGTAATCCCGAAGCACTGACGCTGCGCGGCATCTCAGCGCTGATGGGTGGGGCGCCCGCAGACGCTGCTAGGGATTTACGCCAGGCATTAGTCGCCGAGCCCAGCAATGGCACGTTACTGGAATACCTTGGCCTTGCATTGCTTCACCTCGGCACTTTTACCGAAGCTGAGCAGCTTCTGCGGCGCGCCTCCGCCATAGATGGCGCACCCTGGTCAGTATGGATGCGCTTGGGAATTGCCATGCTACGTCAGGGACGTGCGCATGAAGCCCTGACACCTCTCCAGCATGCAGTCAACATGGCCCCACACGAAACGGACTGCCTGCTGAACTTGGGCCAGGCAATGGGTACTACCGGGGATCTGATGGGAGCCGAAAAACAATTTTTGTTCATTCTGGCACTGTTACCAAACCATCCAGACGCGTTGTTCAATCTGGGCGTTCTGAAAATGCAGGCTAATCGCCTCGCTGAAGCAGCGCAGTGGTTCGCCCGGGTTCTTGGTGTCCATCCGCAGCACCTGGACGCCTTGATCAATCTCGGCGTTATCGCTGAGAAAGACAAAGATCCGCAACGGGCCCTAGGATTGTTCCAGCAAGCTGTGACAGTCAATCCCCACAACGCCCATGCGTTGACCAAACTCGGCAATGCCTTAGCCCGCGTCGGACAACATGCACTGGCCTATCGCCATCTGCGAGCCGCGGCAGACACGCAGCCGGAGTTTATTGAGACTGTGGAGGGCCTCGCTCACACCTGCGCTGCACTGGGACGTTTCAAGGAAGCCATTACTTACTTTAAGCGGGCGCTGCTACTGGAGCCTGAAAACCCAGTTATCACCGCCGCTCTGGCAGCCACTCACCTGCAACAAGGCAACCTGGGCGATGCACGCCACTACGCCAAACAGGCAATCCATACCGATCCAAAGCTGCCCACTCCCTATCGAGTGCTTGCGGATACTTTTTTTTTCCAAAAAGAGCTCGCTGAAGCCATTGTAACGCTCGAACAAGGCTACGCACAGACCGGCGACAGTCTGTTGCTTGGCATGCTAGCCGCAGAACTGCGCCGGACGTGTCAGTGGGATAAATGGTTACTGATTTGGCCGGAAATTCATGCCCGACTAGACGGTAAAACCGCGTTGGGCAGCCCTTTTGCATTGCTTGCACAACCCACAACGGCCGAGCAGCAACTCAGCTATGCAAAACACTGGGCATCCAGATTCCCTGTCCATGCTGCGGCGATTCCCGTTGTAAAGAGCTCTTTGCGGGAGGGAAAACGATTACGCATTGGATATCTTTCCAGAGATTTTCACGAACATGCAGTCGCCTATCTGATAGCGGAAATCCTAGAACTGCATGACCGCACTAAATTTGAAATTTTCGCCTATTCATACGGTCCGGAAGACCACAGCCCCATGCGCGCGCGACTTCGCGCGGCATGTGAGCATTTCATCGACATCGCATGGGATCCAGACGATATCGCTGATCGCCGCATCAGGGATGACCAGCTCGATATTCTGGTCGATCTCACGGGTTACACCATGGGTTCACGCACGGGGCTGCTCGCGGCTCGCCCCTGCCCGATCCAGATCAACTGGTTGGGTTACCCCGGAACCATGGGGGCACATTTTATTGATTATGTCATTGCCGACCCGGTAATCATTCCGCCAGACATGGAAACGTTTTACAGCGAGCGGATCTTACGGCTGCCGCACACATACCAGCCCAATGACCGCCAGCGCACCATAGCGGAGGCTCTTTCACGCCCCGAGTACGGCCTGCCCGAGAACGCCTTCGTATTCTGCTGTTTCAACCAGACCTTCAAGATCAGCCCGGAAATTTTCGCCTGCTGGATGCGTATTCTGCAGCGCTTCGACACCGCTGTGTTGTGGCTATTGGATGACAATCCGATCGCAACTCAAAATCTGCGTACAGCGGCAATTGCGCATAATGTAGCACCTGAGCGCCTGGTGATCGCCCCGCGCCTGCCCTTACCCCTCCACCTCGCACGCTATCGCGTTGCCGATCTTGCTCTGGACACTTCCCCCTATGCCTCACACACCACGGCCAGTGATGCGTTGTGGTGTGGCTGCCCGCTGGTCGCCTTGCGCGGTGAGACGTTTCCGGCGCGCGTCTCCGCCAGCATTCTCACTGCATGCGGACTGCCGGACCTGATCACTGATTCCATCGCGATTTACGAACAGAAAATATGCGAGCTGGCTGCATCTCCCGAGGATCTTAGCAACATCAAGAGACGTATCATCGCCGCTCATGATAGTACGCCTTTGTTTGATGCCATTGCGTTCACGCACGACCTTGAGGCGCTTTTCCTCGACATACACTCAGGCACCACCGGCGTTACCCCATAAAAAAACGGGCGCCGAAGCGCCCGTTTTAACGATCTTACTGCCTTAGATGCTTAGAAGCGGTGGCTAACGTGGAGACCGTAGGCTTTCTGATCCTTACCGACAGTCGAGGCGTTGTTACCCAATGCATAGCCAGCGTTGAGATCATTGTTGATCCGGGTATATCCAACCCTCGCGGTGGTACGGCTAGACAACTGGTTCACATACCAAAGTGAAATCTGGTTACCGCCGGTGTCGGCGCCCGGAGCTTTCACGCCTTGACGGCTGGTGCCTTGGACCGCGGCACCATTACCCTTGGTGTCTCCGGCCACAGCATACTGGCCCTCAATGCTATGCGGGCCACTCAGTTTGTAGCTCGAGCCGATGGTGTAGGTCTTTTTCTTGGTGGTACCGGTGGCACTAGTCTCATATTCGGCATCGAGCATGGTTGCACCGACTTTGAGATTTCCTACGGTGTAGGAAACCGCAAGACCGACAGCCGTGTCATCACCCTCGAATCCACCCTGGCCGGCGAAATTCTTGTGAATTTCGTAAGCTACCGCAGCTTGCAGTGGGCCAGCGCTGTAAATACCTGCAAAAGACATCGTACGCGGCTTCGCACCTGTGGTGCCGGAGGCCTGGTCAATGCCGCCTTTGCCATCCGTAATGCCAGCGTGAAGCGTTAATCCGCCAAAGCTGTTCGAATCGAAGTTGGTGATGGAGGTTTCACGACGCTTCCAACGTGCACGGCTGTTAGAGGTCTGGTCTGCAGCCGCTTGATCATTAGCACCATTCGCATCGGCACCTCCCGATCCACCGAAGGCCAGGAACGATGCGCCCAGTGCGCCGGTTTCCGTGGCGCCAACCGTGCCAACATTCAGGGCGCGCTTGAAGGGGGTATCCCAGCGGCCGTGATAGATGTTACCGAAACCGCCCTTGAAACCGATCGCGCTGTTTCGGCTGCAAAAACCTACCTGATCGACGCCGCGGACGTCAGCAGAGGTTTCGCACTGGAACCATGCCGACAGGCCGCCGCCTAATTTCTCCTCGCCTCTGAAACCAATGGCCGAACCGCCGGGCACATCGGACTGATCCGAGCTTACGCGTCCCGGGATGCTGGTAAACGCATATTCCATGGTAATGTTTCCGTACAGATTAACGCTGCTTGTTGCCTGGGCTAAGGCCGACAGCGGAGTTGCCGCGATGCTTGCAACCGCAACGGCGATCAGTTTTTTGTTCATTAGTCTCTCCTAATCTTTTTAAAAAAGGGATTTTCAACCACGTCAATCCCGATGCAGTCCGTAATATCGATCTATACTTTTCATGGACTGCTCGTATCCTTGCGCACTTAGCACGGTTCAATCAACTGTTATCCGTTTTTAAACCCATCAAAAGAACTCTTTGTTGCCTTTTTGCAACATTGAAGGAAAAGTACTCTTTGTTGCCTTTTTGCAACAGTGAAAGCTGTCGTATGAGATTCCGGTTCTGAGATCCAGACAAGCATATTTTGTGAAGCAACTGACCACCAAGCACCAGGGGTTAAGCTGAACAACCTTATTGATGGTTCTAATTGCGATAGCCTTGACACCATCGAAGATACAACCCAGGCAGATCCAGAAATAATACCCATACAAAACAATATGTTAAAAAATATTTTTGACGGTTCTCATTCATGCCAAGTAATTGAGGTTTTTTGAAATGGGGCGCTCAGATTCCCCCCGTTCATGCCAAAACTGCACAGCCTGTTGCGACGGATGGCTGAGAATCACCATCCAAGGACAAGCCGTCTACCCCGGCAAGAAATGTCCTTTTAGCACCGGCACGGGCTGCAGTGACTACCCAAACAGGCCCATCCAGCCTTGCAGGCAATTTGACTGTGGCTGGCTTATCAAAGGCAGCCCTCTGCCGGACTGGATGCGCCCGGATACGGCAAAAGTCATCGTGCTTTTCAATGAATTGGTTTTTAGCGGCATCCCAATTGATGTTGCTGTACCTGTCGGCAGACGCATTCCGCCTCGCGCGCTGCAATGGCTGAAGTATTTTGCAGAGCGCGAACGGCGAGTGTTGATTTATTCCGAGCAAATCGTGGCGAACAAATCATTCACCGGGGAACAATCCATTGCGGCATTTGGCCCGCCCGAACTGTCGAGGTTCATGCCCGAGATCATTGAAAACTACATTTCGAAAAACATGTAAATGACTGCCATCATTCCTGTATTCATTGGCTTCGATTTACGCGAGGCAATCGCCTACAACGTGCTGGCCTACAGCATTCATCATCGATCATCACTGCCGGTATCGGTGACACCGTTGATTCTGTCGCAATTGCAGGGTGTTTTTCATCGCGAGCGGCATCCGCTACAGTCGACTGATTTTTCCTTCTCGCGCTTTCTGACGCCTTACCTGTCCGGCTTCGGCGGCTGGTCGGTGTTCATGGACTGCGACATGCTGGTACTCGACGATATTGCCAAACTGTGGGCGCTGCGCGATGACCGGTATGCGGTGATGGTGATCAAACATGATCATGTGCCCAAGGAAGAACGCAAATTCCTCAATGAGCCGCAAACCAAATATCAGAAAAAAAACTGGTCCAGCGTGATGCTGCTCAACAACGCACGCTGCAAGGCGCTGACGCCCGAATACGTCAACACCGCCACGGGTCTTGAACTGCATCAGTTCAAGTGGCTGGGCGATGACGGCCTGATCGGCGACCTGCCCAAGCGCTGGAACCACCTCGTTGCTTACGATGAGCCGCGTGCGGACGCCGCCCTGGTGCATTACACGCTGGGCGGCCCCTACTTTGATGAATTCCGCGACTGCGAATACTCGAAAGAATGGTTTGCCGAGCGTGACGCCATGCTGCATGCCGGCGTCAAGACGCGCTGAGCAGCGAATTCAGATTATTTCGCCGCTAGACCCTCGAGCCACGGGCGCCAGTTCGGCGTCTTCACGGCCGGGTTCAAACTCAGATGCCCAGCGCTTTCAGCTGCTTCTCCGGATAACGCGTGCCGGCGGTGACGCCGGGCGGAAAGGCGGCGGACAGTTGCGCGAGTTCGGCAGCACTCAAGGTGAGCGAAATTGCTGCCAGATTCTGTTCCAGATAGCTGCGCCGTTTGGTGCCTGGGATGGGCACGATGTCTTCGCCCTGGGCCAGCAACCAGGCCAGCGCGACCTGCGCCGGGGTTGCTTTGTGAGCACTTGCTATCGTCTCGAGGGAAATAAGTAAGTTATTGTTTTTATTGATATTTTCTGGCATGAAGCGGGGGTGATCGCGGCGCCGGTCCTTGGCAATCAGGGCATCGACGCTTTTGATGGTTGCCGTCAGATAACCGCGGCCCAAGGGGGCATAAGCCATGTAACCGATGCCCAGTTCACGGCAGGCGGGCAGGATTGCGGTTTCGACATCGCGGCTCCACAGCGAGTATTCGGTTTCAACCGCAATGATCGGATGCACCGCATGCGCGCGGCGGATGGTCTGCGCACCGGCCTCCGACAGTGCGAGATAACGCACCTTGCCCTGCTCGACGAGGCGCTTCATCGCGCCGACGGTGTCTTCAATCGGCACCGCCGCATCGACACGATGCAGGCCATAGATGTCGATGACGTCCACGCCCAGCCGTTTCAAACTGGCCTCACAGGCTTGCACAACATAATCAGGGTGGCCGCCGGATAGCGCCGGGGCTCCGCCACCGTCACGCGACGCCAGCCCCAGATTGCCGAATTTGGTCGCGATCAGCACCTGGCTGCGCCGACCCTTGATCGCCTGCGCGATGAGACTCTCGTTGATGCCATTGCCGTAGGCGTCGGAAGTCACCAGCAGATTGCAGCCGAGTTCGATAGCACGGTGCATGGTCGCGATCGACTCAGCATCATCGGGTTCGCCGTAGCTGATCGACATGCCCATGCAACCGAGGCCGAGCGCCGGAACTTCGGGGCCGTTACGGCCAAGTCTGCGTTTCTGCATTGTTATTTCCTCCTGGTAAGCGGTAAGCAAAGGGACCTCGAACCGCGGCATCTGTTCTGCTTTTCTGCTGACTGCTTACTGCTGACTGCTTACTGTTCACTGCCGGCCACAGCCCCCGTTTTCCGATGCAATCCGGTGATCAGACGAGAAACTTTCTCCAGCAGCAGAAAAACACCCTGATCCGGTGGAAGATATCCAAGATCCGCCGCAATCAACAATTGCGTTTCCATCTCGCTCAATGAGCCGCGGGCAATACCCGGAAATCGGGCAAACTCTCTTGGACCATCCCTACCGGCACCCTCAGCCAGATTGCTCGGCACCGAAACTGCCGCGCGTCTCAATTGCGAAGTCAGTCCGTAGATTTCTTCCTTGGGAAACAGACGAGTCAGATCATAGACCATGCGCACCAGTGCCATGGAATCCTGCCACGCCTGTAATCGGTGGTGCGGTTTGGGAGATCCCACCGGGAATCCTTTGACGGCTCGATCTCCCAAAAAACGCCGACCACCACCCCACGGTTTACCGCTTGCGGCTCACCGCTTACCGCTCACTCTTACTTGGCGTAAGTGACAGTCAGGTCGCCGACACCTTCCACATAACCTTCCAGCTTGTCGCCGGGTTTGATCGGGCCGACGCCGGCGGGGGTGCCGGACATGATGATGTCGCCAGGGCGCAGCGTGATCAGGTGCGAGAGGTAGGAAATGGTTTCCGGTACGTTCCAGATCAGTTCCGACAGATCGCCCTTCTGTTTCACCTCACCGTTGACCTTGAGCCAGATCGCGCCTTTCGCCGGGTGGCCGACCATCGCCACCGTTTTCAGCGCGGTGCAGGGTGCGGAGTTGTCGAAGGCTTTGCCCATTTCCCAGGGCCGGCCCATTTTTTTGGCTTCGCCCTGCAGGTCGCGGCGGGTCATATCGAGGCCGACGCCGTAACCGAACACGTGATCCAGGGCTTTTTCCACCGGAATGTTGGCGCCGCCCTTGCCGATGGCAACGATCATCTCGATTTCGTGGTGCACATCCTTGGTCATCTGCGGATAGGGAATGGTCGCGCCGTTCTGCACGATGGCATCCGCCGGCTTCATGAAGAAAAACGGCGGCTCGCGGTCCGGGTCATGGCCCATCTCGCGCGCGTGCTCGGCATAGTTGCGGCCAACGCAGTAAATGCGGCCGACGGGAAAGGCTTTGCTGCTCTCAACCACCGGCAGGGTGACGACACCGGCGAAATCAATGACATAACTCATCTTCTTTTCCTTAGGTAAATGAATCTGCGAAACGGGATCGGTAGGGATCTGTAAAAACAGCCTGGAAAGTTTATTTCTTGAAAATCGATGACTTCAGTACTCTGCGCAATATCCCCGCGTTATAGGGGTTCGGCGCTGCAGCAGGCTCCTCCGCCGGGAATGTGTCCGCTTTGCGCTGGACGACAATCCAGAAGCCCTGGGGCATGGACTGAAAAACCTTTAACTCAAAACGGCTCATGAATTTGGGCAGCCACCACGACGCGGGTTCCTGGATCAGATGCGCATTACGGCCATCCGGCAAAATCTTCACTGCCGGACCCGTGTGCACCGTAAAAAATCCGCGATCCAGGGTGACGCGCCGCAAGTCATCCAGCACGTTATCCAGCAACTCGGGTTCGATGTGTTCCAATACATCGATACAGGTCACAAAAGGTGCGGGTTGCGGCGTCGCCGACCATTCCGGGCGAGAAGGCTCGTAGTGACGGATCTGCGGCGGATTCAGCATCAGGGTCTGCAAGGTCTCGCCGAGACGGCCCTTGCCCGCGCCGTAGTCGAGCAATTCGGTCGAGCCGACCTGTTTGAGGATCTCAGCGACGGTCGGCGCATACTGAACCGAGGCTACCCCGTAATTGGGGTTCTGATGCAGGGCGGCCTGCATTTGCCGGTATTCTTCAGTAATCAGGGTGCTCATGATGTCGGGGATCCGCAATTAACCGGCTAGCCGGTCGGCAGGACACCGGAGTTTAATGAACCCCGGGCTCCAGTTCAAATTATTGCTCCCGGGGAAAACCGCCGTTTCGCCGCATTCGGGCCGGCCGGTGGGAGACCCCGCGTAGTAGACTGCCGCCGACAGAATGCATGTAAGCGAGCCTCCCCTTAAAGAACCGGGCTCCCCGTTCTGACGATCATCCTTCTTGTGCAGCAATCGGTCTGATACAACACATTCCACCTTGGACGTATCCATCACTCTCGGCACTCTGTTCGCCAGCAGTTTTCTCGCCGCAACCCTGCTGCCGGGCGGGTCCGAGGCCGTGCTGTTTGCCGTGCTCAAACTGCATCCCGAGCAGTTCTGGCTGGCGCTGGGCGTGGCCACGCTGGGCAATACGCTGGGCGGACTGTCGTCCTATCTGCTCGGCCGGCTGATTCCGCAGACCAAACCGCTCAAAGGGCTGGCCACGGTGCAACGCTGGGGCAGCCCGGCACTGCTGCTGTCCTGGGCGCCGCTGCTTGGCGATCCGCTGTGCGTCGCGGCCGGCTGGCTGCGGCTCAATCTCTGGTGGTCGACGCTGTTCATCGCCATTGGCAAATTCGGACGCTACTGGGTCATCGCCGCACTGGTTACATGAAGCCTGTGCTGCATTGCGCTAATATGCTGTTTCTTCAGGAATTCCTATCAGCGCGCGCGGCGACCCGCCGCTGATCATCGCTGATTTTTCATCTTCCGCTTCCCGCAATGACCGCCCGCCTCAGAGAAATCCCCTACAACTACACCTCGTTCTCGGATCGCGAGATCGTGATCCGGCTGCTTGGCGCCGAACGCTGGCAACTGCTCAACGAACTGCGCGCGCAGCGTCGCACCGGACGTTCGGCAAAAATGCTTTACGAAGTGCTGGGCGACATGTGGGTCGTCAAGCGCAATCCGTACATCGAGGACGACCTGCTCGGCAACCGCAAACGGCGCACCGCGCTGGTGGAAGGCATGCGCAACCGGCTCAACAGCATAGACGCACGACATGACGGTGCGGACCAGCGGGTATCGGAGTTGCTGGAGGCGGCGAGGCGCGCGGTCGACGGTTTTGAAGCCGAATTCGAGAATACGCTGGCGTTGCGCCGGCGCGCGATGGCGCGGCTCGCACGCACCACGCGCCGCGACAATGTGCAATTTGATGGATTGGCCCGCGTCTCCCATGTCACCGACGCCACCGACTGGCGGGTGGAATATCCCTTCGTCGTCATCAATCCGGATACGGAAGAGGAAGTCCTTGAAGTCGTGCGCGCCTGCATTGAACTCGGACTGACCATCATTCCGCGCGGCGGCGGCACCGGCTATACCGGCGGCGCGATCCCGCTGACACCGCTCTCGGCGGTGATCAACACTGAAAAACTTGATGCCCTTGCAGCCATTGACCGCGTTGCACTACCCGGTGTGGCGTCCCGCGTCCCGGTCCTGCGCTGCGGTGCGGGCGTGGTGACCCGGCGGGCGATGGAAGCCGCGGAATCCGCGGGGCTGGTGTTTGCCTGCGACCCGACGTCGGCCGACGCCTCCTGCATCGGCGGTAACGTCGCGATGAATGCCGGCGGCAAAAAAGCCGTGTTGTGGGGCACCGCGCTCGACAACCTCGCGTCCTGGAAAATGGTCACGCCGGATGCGCAATGGATGCTGGTCGAGCGCCTTGATCACAATCTCGGCAAGATCCACGACCTCGCCACCGCGCGCTTTCGCGTCACGCGTTACGCGCGCGACGGTAAAACGGCCGACGGCGCACCCGAAATTCTCGAAATCCCCGGCTCGACCTTCCGCAAGCGCGGCCTCGGCAAGGATGTCACGGACAAGGTGCTGGGCGGACTGCCCGGCATCCAGAAGGAAGGCTGCGACGGCATCATCACCCAGGCGACCTTTGTCCTGCATCGCATGCCGCCCGCAGTCCGTACCGTGTGTCTGGAGTTCTTCGGCCAGGTCAGCGAAGCCGTGCCTTCGATTGTCGAAATCAAGCGCTATGTCGACGGCAACCCCGACGCCATTCTCGCCGGCCTTGAACATCTCGACGCGCGATATGTAAAAGCCGTCGGTTACGCGACCAAATCGCGACGCGCCGGCCGTCCGAAAATGGTGCTGGTCGGCGACATCGTCGGCGAAAACGAAGACGCCGTGGCCGCCGCCGCCTCGCAGGTGGTGCGCATCGCCAACGCCCGCGGCGGCGAAGGGTTCATCGCGGTGTCGGCGGAATCGCGCAAGACTTTCTGGCTCGACCGCACGCGTACGGCAGCCATCGCGCGCCACACCAATGCATTCAAGATCAATGAAGACGTGGTCATCCCGCTGGAGCGGCTGGGTGATTATTCCGACGGCATTGAACGCATCAATATCGAACTTTCGATCCGCAACAAGCTGCGCATCCTCGATGCCGCCGAAGCCGTGATTGCCGGCGAACTGCCGGTTTTACAGACCGAGCCCGGCGTTTCTGCGGCGGATGTTCTCGGCGACCGCGTCGAACGCGCACAGGCACTGATTGCAGATGCGCGCAGCCGCTGGACGTGGTTGCTGGCGCATATGGACGACCCGGTCGACAAGCTGAAGCCGGCACCGCATCAACTGCCTGACGCAGCACTGCAGCGCGCCGCCGGACAGACCCTGTTCCACGCCCTGCAGGACCACACGCTGCGGGTATCGTGGAAAGAGGAAGTGCGACTGCACCTCGCGGGCATTTTCAGCGGCAGGCCTTTTGCCAAAGTGATGGAGGCCATCGACGAAGCCCACCGCCAGACCCTGCGCGGCCGCGTCTTCGTCGCGCTGCACATGCACGCCGGCGACGGCAATGTGCACACCAATATCCCCGTCAACTCCGACAACTACGAAATGCTGCAGGAAGCCGCCGAAGCGGTGGCTCGCATCATGCGACTGGCAGAATCGCTGGACGGCGTGATCTCCGGCGAGCACGGCATCGGCATCACCAAGCTGGAATTCCTGCCGCCGGAACGCATTGCCGCGTTCCAGGCCTATAAACAGCAGGTGGATCCGCAAGGCCGCTTCAACAAGGGCAAGCTGATGGCGGGCGCAGACCTCGGCAACGCCCACACGCCGAGCTTCTCGCTGCTCGGCGCGGAAAGCCTGATTCTCGAACATTCCGATGTCGGCTCGATTGCGAATTCGGTCAAGGACTGCCTGCGCTGCGGCAAATGCAAACCGGTCTGTGCCACCCATGTGCCGCGCGCCAACCTGCTTTACAGCCCGCGTAACAAGATCCTTGCCACGAGTCTGCTGATCGAGGCCTTCCTCTACGAAGAACAGACCCGCCGCGGCATTTCGCTGGAACATTTCGACGAATTCGGCGACGTCGCCGATCACTGCACGGTCTGTCACAAATGTGCAAACCCCTGCCCGGTGGACATCGACTTCGGCGACGTGTCGATGGCGATGCGCAATTTTCTGCGGCAGCACGGCAAGCGGCGTTTCAACGCCGGCGCGAAGGCATCGATGTTTTTCCTCAACGCCACCGACCCGCGCACCATCAACGTCGCGCGCAAGCTGATGATCGACTGGGGTTACCGCGCGCAGCGACTGGCCGCCAAGACCGCAAAAACGCTGGGCCTGACCGGTGAACAGACCCGGCAGCCGCCGGCCACCACCGGTAAACCGGCGATCCGCGCGCAGGTCATCCACTTCATCAACAAGCCGATGCCCGGCGGGCTTCCGAAAAAAGCCTCCCGCGCGCTGCTTGATATCGAAGACGCGCGCATGGTGCCGGTGATCCGTGATCCGGCGAAAGTCACCGAGGATTCGGATGCGGTGTTTTATTTCCCGGGCTGCGGCTCGGAACGCCTGTTCAGCCAGGTCGGCCTGGCCACCCAGGCCATGCTCTTCGACCTTGGCGTGCAGACTGTGCTGCCGCCGGGTTATCTGTGCTGCGGCTACCCGCAGACCGCCGCCGGTGAAGAAGCCAAGGGGCATGCGATCACCACCGCCAATCGTGTGCTGTTCCATCGCGTCGCGCACACGCTGAACTACCTCGATATCAAAACGGTGATCGTTTCCTGCGGCACCTGCATGGACCAGCTGCAGAAATACGAATTCGGAAAAATTTTCCCCGGCTGCCGCCTGCTCGACATCCACGAATACCTGCTCGAGCGCGGCGTGAAACTCGAAGGCGTCAGCGGCACGCGCTACATGTATCACGACCCCTGCCATTCGCCGATGAAAACGCATTCGCCGATGAAAGTGGTGAACGCGCTGATGGCCTCGCCGGTTGCACTGAACGAACGCTGCTGCGGCGAATCGGGCACGCTGTCAGTGACGCGGCCGGACGTTTCGACGCAAGTGCGCTTCCGCAAGGAAGAGGAAATGCGGCGCGGCGCGGCGAAGCTGCGCGAAGGTGGCGATGGCCCGCTGAAAATCCTCACCTCCTGCCCTTCATGCCTGCAGGGCCTGGCGCGTTTCACGCCCGATACTGCGGTGGAAGCGGATTACATCGTGGTGGAAATGGCGCGTCATCTGCTCGGCGCCGACTGGATGGAAAACTATGTGGCGCGCGCCAACAACGGCGGCATCGAGCGCGTTTTGCTGTGATGCGTGACATCCGTCACACGGGAAGACACGGCAGTTGTCATGGATCAGCGACATATGCCATATTTACTTGTCCCGCCCGCCCAACAACCGGATTATTCGTACCCGCTCCATTTGGGGTACGTCATGGCTACCGTCTTGAGTGCTAAACAGGGTTTGCTGAAAATCGCCGACGCTTCTGCAGCGCGGGTGTTTATTGCCCAGCTGACGGGCGCAACGCCTGCGCAACGACAGGCGCAACTGCTGATGCAGTTGCAATTGCTCAATGAAGCCGGCGTCACCGGTACACCCCGCCTGCAGGTTCTGGAACTGCTGCGCGAGACGACGCTGGAAGCCCAGCACGCCCGCAGCAAAGAGTGCTGGGGCCGCCCAGTGCCTTTCGACCACGAGACGCGCGACATTTTCAATCGCAGCATTTCGCTCTGGCGCGCACTGGCTGATGCCTACGAATCGCTGATCACCGACATGGCGGAATCCTCCCCGGAGGTCGCTGGGCACGCCGCACTGGTGTGTTACCGCGCATTGCGCTACACAGGCTTCGGCATGAACGCCTACAACCGCGCTTACCATGCAGTTCCCGGATTCCTGTGGGAGCAGCTGCACTGCCTGTATGCCTTCGCCGAAAGCGCGGGCATCATTGATACGCCGGTCGCCGAAAGCGCCGACGGCAAGAGCACGGTAAATCTGGCATATCTGCACATCGTTCTGACCCAGTGCGCGAGCCCTGACTCGCTTTCGCTTTTGCAGATGGATATCATCGACCGGGCGCTGGCACAGTGGGTACCGCTGGGCGGGATATCGATGACGCCTGTCGCCACCGACGCCAATGTGGCCCTGGGCATCGACCTTGGCTCATCGGAAGGCGCTCACCGCCTGAAAAATCTCAAGGGCAACAATCTGCGCTATCTCGATCTTGAAAAAATCGGTGACAAACTGCGCAAGACCGCGGTCGCCCTGAAAAGCCAGAGCCCCGACAAACTGGGGCTGGGGCCAGTTCCGCGTGAAGCCTGCGAAAGGCTGATGCTCCACCTGCATTCCCAATGGATCGCACCGGGCACCGGTCGCGTTGATGAGCGCAAGGTGGTTTCCTTCAATGCGCTGGTTTCTTACACGATGGCGGCCATGCATTACAACATCAGCGGCAAGCCCTTCTCGGCACCTGATGCAGGACTGCATTCCCGAGCGCGTTTCGAGATGGCCGGATTTCAGCGTGTTGACGGGCCTGTTGTTGGTGAAGCTTCGGTACGCAGCCGCACGCTGGAAACCTGGACGGTCGTGAACCAGAGCGCATCCGGCATCCTCGGCATGTGCCATAAACTCACTGAAAACACGCGTCTCACCCACAACCAGTTGCTGGGCCTGGTCGCACCCAACGGCAATAACTATCTGGGTTTCGTGCAGCGGCTGAGCGTCGATACCGAAGGCATGACCTGGCTCGGCCTACGGCTGCTGCGTGCGAAAGTACAGCCCATCGCCGCACGTGTCGCCGACAACCAGACTCCCTATGACAGGGCTTTGCTGCTGGCCGACGTTCCTGGCGGCGAACCGCAGACTGTGTTGGTAGCGCCCGGCACTTACAGCCCCGGCCGCGTTCTTGATATCCACGACGGTAAACCGCGGCAGATCCGGTTGACCGCACTACTTGAAAGTGGCTCTAATTTCGAGCGCGTCACCTACAACACAGCCTGAACCGGCGCCTCCTGACCCGGGGGCGGCATTGTTTTCAGCCGACTATGCTACGGCGCGCGCACGTTTCCGCGCCTGCTTCCCGGCATTGATCTGAAGTTCGTCCTGCAGGAAATCGGCACCTGGTCATCGCTGCATGTCTTGCAGGCGCTGCGCGACGAAAATCGCTGGCACCACCATGGCGGCGGGCGTCTTGATCACCCCGCAAAAAGGCAACTCCGTGAAGCGTTATGCCCGGCCTCAACGGGATGGCGCAACGCGGCAGTCGCAAACGGCCGCGATCTGGTTTATCGTGCGGCGGATTACCTGTTCGGGAGAAGTAGGGCATGAACTGCGAGTTGTGTACAACGCCCGGCGGAACCTTCCTCTGGGAAGACCCGCGCTGCCGCGTCGTCCAGGCCGATGAGCCGGGGTATCCGGGATTCTGCCGGGTTATCTGGAAATCCCATGTGCGCGAGATGACCGATCTGTCGCTGGCTGACCGTCTTCATTGCATGAATGTGGTTTTCGCCGTTGAACGCGCGATGCGCGATGCGCTGTCCCCGGCAAAAATCAATCTCGCCAGCCTGGGCAATTTTGTGGCACATGTACACTGGCATGTAATTCCGCGTTTTACCGATGATCCCCATTTTCCGCAGCCGGTCTGGGCAACGCGTCAGCGCGACAACCGTACTGCGCCATTGAACCTGGGCGCACTGGCGGAAAAGATTTGTGCGGAATTAATGCAGCTTTGAACGAAGCCGGGGCTTAGGGAAAACTAGGCGCTGCGGGCAGCCTGGACAGTGCTGCGCTTTTCGTCAACACGGCTTGCGGGGAATACGACACTGAAACAACTGCCCCGCCCGGGCTCGCTGGTCACCTCCAGCTTTGCGTCGTGCCGGTTGACCACATGCTTGACGATCGCCAGTCCGAGTCCGGTGCCGCCGGTTTCACGCGAACGACCGCGGTCAACGCGGTAAAACCGTTCAGTCAGTCTCGGCAGATGCTGTGCTTCGATGCCGATGCCGGTATCACGCACCGAAAATACCGCACCGCCGTCGGCGCCTGCCTTCCATGACAAACGGACCTCGCCACCGGCCGGCGTGTAGCGGATGGCGTTGCTGACCAGATTGCCGAAGGCGCTGCGCAACTCGTCTTCCGCACCGTTGACCCACGCCGGACTCTCCAGCAGCAACATGACCTTGTGGCGAGCAGATGACAGTGCCAGCGCATCGTGATACAGGCCGCGCGCAATATCCGGGACATTCACCGGCTCTTCGCGCGCCGGATTGCCTTCGGATTCGAGTCGCGACAGCGTCAGTAGATCCTCGACCAGCGTCTGCATGCGTTTGGCCTGGTCGCTCATCAGCGGCACCGAACGGCAGATCAGTTCCGCATTCGGTGTCTCCATATCGGCGATGGTTTCGAGAAACCCGCCGATCACCGTCAGCGGTGTGCGCAGTTCATGCGACACATTGGCGACAAAATCACGACGCATGGTTTCGACGCGTTCGCGATCCGTGACGTCGCGGCTGATGATCAGCTTCCGGTTTTCCTCATAGGGAACAATCAGCACCGACAGCACCAGATCGCCGCCATGCGCACGAAGGGTAAGCGGCTCGGTATAACTGCCACCCAGCGCTTCCGCAAACTCTGGCTGCCGGGCCAGATGCGTCACCAGCTGTCCGAAGTCACGCTTGGCATCAAGCCCGAAATGCTGCTCGGACTTCGGGTTGCACCACTCGATACGATTGGACCCGTCGAGAATGACCAGTCCGTCGGGCATGGCCATACCTGCGCGCTGGAAGTCATGCAGCGTGGCGGTCAACTTGGATTCGCTGCGCCGTTGCCGGCGGAGCATATGATAAAACGCCGCGAATACATCTTCCCAGATGCCGCTGCCGGAAGGCAGTGCTTCGGGTCGGGGGTCAGCAAGCCACTTCGACAATCGCGCCAAGTGGCGCGCATGGTGCAACACCATCAGCAACAGCGTGCCGGCAACCAGAGACAGCGCAACAACAATGCCGTCAACCATCCAGGCCGCGACAGCGAAACCCGCGAGCAACGCCAAGCGAAAAGCCAACGGCCACCAGATTCCGCTCATCCGGACAACCTGTGATTGAATGAATCCGGCATTCAGCCCCGGCTCAGTTCGTGGAAAAGCGGTAACCGGAACTACGCACGGTCTGAATCAGACGGTCATGTCCGCTCGGTTCCAGCGCCTTGCGCAGTCGGCGGATATGCACGTCAACTGTTCGTTCCTCGACAAATACATGATCGCCCCAGACATGGTCCAGCAGCTGCGCTCGCGTGTAGACGCGCTCGGCGTGCGTCATAAAAAAATGCAGCAGGCGGAATTCCGTTGGCCCCAGCTGCAACGGTTGACCATTGCCAAGAACCCGGTGGCTGTTCGGATCCAGCTGCAATCCCGCAGCCTCGACCACATCATCAGTCGCCTGCGGCGAGCGCCGGCGCAGCACGGCTTTGACCCGGGCATTCAGCTCGCGCGGCGAAAACGGCTTGGTAATGTAGTCATCGGCGCCGGTTTCGAGTCCGGCCAGCTTGTCCTGCTCATCCGCCCTTGCAGTGAGCATGATCAGCGGCACCCCCTGGGTGCGCTTGTCGCCACGAAGGTGCCGGGCGAATTCCATACCGTTGATGCCGGGAAGCATCCAGTCGAGAACAATAAGATCCGGCAATTCTTCGCGGACCATTTGCATCGCCTGCTCCGCAGACTCGGCACGCAAGGTGCGATGCCCGGCGAGTTCCAGGTTGCAGGCGACCAGTTCCTGAATGGCTGGTTCGTCTTCCACAACCAGTATTGTTGCTGCCATGCATGCTCCAGAGGGGTTTTTACCCTCCGCATATTATGAACCTGTTGTTACGGCCGTATGACAGTCAACGGCTACTCATGTGCAAGTCCTTGGTGTACAAGCAGTTTTCTTGAATGCCGGCGGTCTCGGTTATGATGGCTGTCACTGCAACACCAACCGTATATGGAACAATCATGGCCGGACTGAACAAGGGTGTGCCCCTGCCCACCGAAATCACGCTGCATCAGGCGTCGCGCGCGCTGGAAATCGCTTTTGCCGACGGTAAAAGCTTCCGCCTGCCCTGCGAATTCCTGCGCGTCCATTCGCCCTCCGCCGAGGTGCGCGGCCACGGACCTGGGCAGGAAACGCTGCAGACCGGCAAAAAGGATGTGACCATCACCGCCGTTGAGCCTGTCGGCCAGTACGCCATCCAACTGCGCTTTTCCGACGGCCACGACACCGGCATCTATTCCTGGGACCTGCTCTACGATTACGGCATCAAGCAGGAATCGATGTGGCAGGAATACCTGCAGCGCCTGCAGGAAGCCGGCGCCAGCCGCGAGGCCTGAATTCAGTCATGAGCAAAACCACCGATTTCGGATTCCAGAAGGTCGCGGAGGACGAAAAAGCGCGCAAGGTCGCCGAAGTTTTTGATTCGGTCGCCTCGCGTTACGACCTGATGAACGATCTGATGTCTGCCGGCCTGCACCGCCTGTGGAAACGATTTGCGGTTGAACAAAGCCTGGTGCGCCCGGGACAGCGCGTGCTCGATGTCGCCGGCGGCACCGGCGACCTGACCAAACTGTTTTCGGAACGGGTCGGCCCCAGCGGCTCCGTTGTCATCACCGACATCAATGGTCCGATGCTGCGGCGCGGCCGCGACCGCCTGCTCGACAACGGGAAAATCATTCCAGCGGTGCAGTGTGATGCCGAGAAGCTTCCTTTCCCCGACGAATATTTCGACTGCGTCTGCGTCGCCTTCGGCCTGCGCAACATGACGCACAAGGATGCGGCCATCGCGGAAATGCGCCGTGTGTTGCGTGCCGGCGGCCGTTTGCTGGTACTGGAATTTTCGCGGGTGTGGCAGCCGCTGGCCCCGTTGTATGACACCTATTCCTTCCAGGTGCTGCCCCGGCTCGGCAAAATGATCACCAACGACGCAGACAGTTACCGTTATCTGGCGGAATCCATCCGCATGCACCCCGATCAGGAAACCCTGAAAACCATGATGCAGGATGCCGGTCTGGAACGTGTTGAATATTTCAACCTTGCTGCCGGTGTGGTGGCTTTGCACCGCGGCATCCGCTTCTGAAACATCCAAGTATCGCCGGCAAGACGTCATTCATTAGCGCTACTATTACAGTTTGCAATGAACAGCCGGCGATCCATCCCTATAATTGCGTTGTCCAAGTTGCACCCTTAACACGAGGAGCTCGAACATGAAAATCCTGATATCTGTGCTAGCCCTGTTTTGCGGACTTGCCATGGTCGGCGTTGAAGCCGAAGCTGCCAAGCGACTGGGTGGCGGCAAAAGCATGGGGACCCAGCGCAACACCACGCAACAGGCGGCGCCCAAAGCGCCGGCCCAGCAGCAACAGGCTCAGCAAGCCGGTGCACCGGCGCAACAACCTGCCACCGCGGCCGCACAGCCGGCGGGCAACAAGTGGCTGGGTCCGCTGGCCGGTCTGGCCATGGGCGCAGGCTTGATGGCCCTGTTCATGAACAACGGCATCGCCGGCGCACTTTCCGGTCTGTTGCTGGCGTTGGCCATTGCCGCCGTCGCGGTGCTGGTCTTCCGCGCCCTGCGCAGCCGCACCGCCCAGGCACCGATGCAATATGCCGGTCACCAGGGCACGGCCGCACCCGAGCCGATGGCTATGGCTATGGGCGGTGCTGCCGCGCCGCAGTCCGTTGCTGCGACCGCCGGCCGCTGGCCCGCTGATTTCAACGCCGCAGAATTCCTGCGTCATGCCCGCCTGAACTTTGTTCGCCTGCAGGAAGCCAACGACAAACGTGACAGCAGCGCGCTCGCTGACTTTCTGACCACCGATCTGCTGACCGAAATCCAGGCGCAATGGCAAAGCGAAGGCGCGGCAAACGGCAAAACCGATGTCGTCACGCTGGAATCAGAAGTACTGGAAGTCGTCAGTGAGGGATTGTTGTATGTCGCCAGCGTGCGTTTCTCCGGCCTGATCCGTGAAGACGGCGCCGCTGAAGCGCAACCCTTCGCTGAAATCTGGCATCTCGAGAAACCGATGCGCGGCTCCGGCGGCTGGCTGGTTGCCGGGATCCAGCAGGCCTGATTTCGGGCATGGCTGCCGCAGGCTCACCGCTGGATGTTCTGCTTGGCGCGCCGCTGAATCATCTGCTGCGCGCCAACGGCTGGGCGCGGGAATCACTCAAACCCTACGCCGGCAAAACAGTCTGCGTGCGTTGCCTGCCGTTTTCCGCCAGCCTGCGGATCATTGACTCCGGCGAAGTCACCCCGGCAAGCGCCGGCTCAACGCCCGACGCCACCCTGACCGTCACGCCGGCGCTGCTGCTGCGCATGGCGACCCGCGATGACACCGCCTGGCGCGGCATCACCGTCGAAGGTGATACGGCGCTGGCCGGTGCGGTGAACCACCTGTGGCGCCATCTGCGCTGGGATGTCGAGGAGGACCTGTCGCGCGTGTTCGGCGATGTGGCCGCGCATCGCATGACCGGTTCGGCGCAGGCAATGGCGCAGTGGGCAACAATAAGCGGCGAAAACCTGATGCGCTCCTTCACCGAATACTGGACCGAAGAACGGCCTGCCGTTGCCGCCGCCAACGATCTCGCCGGTTTCGCCGCCGGCGTTGACCGCTTGCGCGACGACCTTGCCCGTCTCGAAAAACGCATTTCGAAGCTGGCCGCAGGCTGATTCCGGCGGTTCCTCCCCCGCATTCCCCTCGGGCGGATAAAATGCACGGGTGCGCCTCCTTCGCCTGCTGAAAATCCTCCGTGTTTCACTGCGTTTCGGACTCGACGAGTTCCTGCTCGGGCATGAACGCGTGCGCGCGCTGCGGGCTGCCGTCAGCACGCTGCTGTTCTGGCGCGATCTTTCTGCCCCCCGCGCCGTTCGCCTGCGCCACGCGCTTGAAACCCTGGGGCCGATTTTCGTCAAATTCGGACAGGTACTGTCGACGCGACGCGACCTGATTCCTCCGGACATCGCCGAGGAACTCGCCCGGCTGCAGGATCAGGTGCCGCCCTTTCCCGGCGCCGACGTTGAACGCATCCTCGCCGCAGCCTATGACAAACCACTTGGTGAGGTGTTTTCGCACTTTGACCGGACGCCCATCGCCAGTGCTTCCGTCGCCCAGGTACATATCGGCAAACTTGCTGACGGCAAGGAAGTCGCGGTCAAGGTGTTGCGCCCGGGCATCGCCGGCGTCATCGCCAAGGATGTCGCTCTGCTCGACGCCGGCGCCGTGCTGCTCGAATGGCTGTGGCTGGACGGCAAACGCCTCAAGCCGCGCGAGGTGGTCGCCGAATTCGCCCGTCACCTCGAGGATGAACTCGATCTGATGCGCGAAGCCGCGAATGCCAGCCAGCTGCGGCGCAATTTCCGCAATTCACCGCTGCTGGCCGTGCCGGAAATCCACTGGCAGCACTGTTCGACTGAAGTCATGGTCATGGAACGCATGCACGGCATTCCCGTCTCTGCCGTTGCCGAAATACGCGACCGGGGCATCGACATTCCGAAGCTTGCGCGCTCCGGTGTTGAAATCTTTTTCACCCAGGTGTTCCGCGACGGCTTTTTCCATGCCGACATGCATCCCGGCAATATTCTCGTCGCCGCCAACGGTCAATATGTCGCGCTCGATTTCGGCATCATGGGCACGCTGACGGAAACCGATAAACATTATCTCGCGCGTAATTTCATTGCCTTTTTCCGCCGCGACTATCGCCGGGTCGCCGAGGTCCATGTCGAGTCCGGCTGGGCACCGCCGGGCACCCGGGTCGATGAATTCGAAACTGCGATCCGCGCAGTATGCGAACCGATATTCGACAAACCGCTGAAGGACATTTCTTTCGGAAAGATACTTCTGCGCCTGTTCCAGACCTCGCGCCGCTTCAATATCGAAATCCAGCCGCAATTGGTGCTGCTGCAAAAAACCCTGCTCAATGTCGAAGGTCTGGGCCGCGAACTCGATCCCGACCTTGATCTGTGGCAGACCGCGAAACCCTTTCTCGAACGCTGGATGTCGGAGCAGATCGGCTGGCGCGGCCTGATGCGCCGGATCGGCGAGGAACTGCCGTTCTGGAGCGAACTACTGCCGCAACTGCCGCGGCTCACCGAGCAGTTTCTGAGGCGTGATCCGGAAGCTGCATTGCAGTCACATATTGATGCCCTGCTGAAGCAGCAGCGCCGCAACACCTGGCTGCTGGGTATGGCCATCGTCCTGCTGGCCGCGCTGCTGTCCCTGCAACTGCTGTCGTAATCGCATCGCCCGCGGCTATAATCCTCCGGCAAAAGGGGATTTGCGATGCTTCTGTGGTTTGTGATTGCCTACCTGATGGTGTCCGTCGGAATCGGCTTGTGGGCCGCGACCCGTGTCCATAACACCAAGGATTTTGCCGTCGCCGGCCGTTCGCTGCCGCTGCCCATCGTGACAGCCACAGTGTTCGCCACCTGGTTCGGCGCCGAGGCCGTGTTCGGCGTCTCCTCGCAGTTCGTCAAGGAAGGCCTCTCCGGCGTGGTTGCCGATCCTTTCGGCTCCTCGCTGTGCCTGATCATCGCCGGCCTGTTCTTCGCCAACAAGCTTTACAAGCTGAACATCCTTACTGTCGGCGACTTCTACCGGATGCGCTACAACCGCACGGTAGAAGTAATCACCTCGCTGTGCATCGTCGGCTCCTATCTCGGCTGGGTGTCGGCGCAGATCAAGGCGATGGGACTGATTTTCAGCGTCATCACCAACGGCGCGGTCAGCCCCGAGCTGGGCATGATCATCGGCGCCGCCATCGTGCTGACCTACACCACCTTCGGCGGCATGTTCTCGGTTGCCATCCTCGACTTCGTACAGATGACCGTCAGCATGGGCGGGCTGCTGTTCATCGCCTGGACCGTCAGCGGCATGACCGGCGGCGCGGGCGTGGTCATCGAACACGCTTCACAGGCCGGCAAGTTCGAATTTTTCCCACCGCCCGATCCGTGGATGTGGCTGACCTTCCTCGGCGCGCTGCTGACCATGATGCTGGGCTCGCTGCCACAGCAGGACGTGTTCCAGCGAGTGACATCGGCGAAATCCGCCAAAATTGCCATCGTCGGCTCTCTGCTCGGCGCCTCGATCTATTTCTGTTTCACCTTCGTGCCGATGTTCATCGCCTATTCGGCGACGCTGATCGATCCCAAACTGTTCGCCGAGCTGCTGGAAAAGGATTCCCAGCTGATCCTTCCGACACTGGTGCTGCAGCACATGCCGCTGTTCGCGCAGATCCTGTTCTTCGGCGCGGTGCTGTCGGCGATCATGAGCTGTTCGTCAGCGACGCTGCTCGCGCCGTCGGTGATGTTCGCGGAAAACATCGTCAAGGGTTACTTCCCCCACATCTCCGACCGCAAGTTCCTGTGGATCATGCGCGTGACCATCGTTTGTTTTGCCGCGATCATCCTGGTGTTCGCGCTCAACTCTGAACTGTCGATTTTCCATATGGTCGAATCGGCGTACAAAATCACGCTGGCCGGCGCCTTCGTGCCGCTGGTCGTCGGCGCATTCTGGAAACGCGCCACCACGCAGGGTGCGCTGGCAGCAACGCTGGGCGGACTGATTTCGTGGATTCTGGTCGAGCTGCTGGTCGGCGAAGCCAGCCCGGTTCCGCCGCAGCTGATCGGACTGGTGGTGTCGGCATTCGGCATGCTCATCGGTTCGCTGCTGCCCCAGCGTTACGGCCTCGCGCAGCACCACGAACACCCGCCCCATCACCACGCCCAGCCGCATTTGCAGCCTCCGCATCACCAAGGCTGAGAGCAGCAGCATCGATTCCATGCCGCGGAAAGATCTGATCAAAGCGGCGCTGCTGCTGTTGCTCGGCATCAACGCCGCAATCCAAGCGGCTACCGGCCGCGTCAGCGAAACCCTTGACGCCTTCGCCTGGTTCACTTTGCTGCTGCTGTTCGAGCTGGAAACCCGCGGGCTGCCATGGACACTGCGGTCGCGAGCGGCTTTGGCACTCAATGGCCTGCGCCTGCTCGCCACCGGCGCCATCGTCTGGTCGGCAATGGTTTTTGTCGAAGAACAGGAATGGCTGGATGCAGCCAATGGCTGGCTGTGGATCGGCGTGGTCATCCTGCTCGAACTTGAATTCCGCGTGCCGGTCCTGATCGCGCGCTGGCGGCGCGCCGCCGTTGCTGCAGCGATCCTGCTCTACGGCGCACTGACCGTCGTCGCCGCAGCGTGGTGGGTACAAGGCGAGTGGTTTGACGGTTACGACGCGGTGTTATGGATCACCGCGTTTGTATTGCTGGAAATGGATTTGCTCGGCCGCATCCCCGGTTCCTCAAAACCCGTCCCGAAGGGAATCAGCAAGTAATTGTTTTAATTGACTATTTATACGCGGCACGAAAAGCATCCGCAAACCGCGCCAGTTCCTGCTGCGGCAGGCGGTTGATTCCGGCGGCAGCCTGTCGCCCGCCGCCGGTGGCAAACGCCGAACACAATGTTTCAGCACCCACCGGATTGCTGCGCGGCGAGCGTACGCTGACCACATAACCGTCGGCCTTGGTCACCAGCACGGCATGCGCCCGCTGCGGTTCGGCCTGTACCAGGCGGTTGCTGAATACGCCATTGACGCGCCGGCTCCACGCTGCATCCGGCAGCACATACAGGGCAGCGTAATCATTCGCGAATTCGGGCTGTATCTCTTCGGCGCGCGCCAGATCTTCGGCGCCTGCCTGCTTCAATACTTCGAACACCGGTTCATCAAAGATGAAATGCCGCGGGTCGCGATACGGCGCGATCAGCTGATACAGATCAGCCGGATGGTAGTGCAGATCGTCGATGCTCTCGCCATAGGCGTTGTAGTTGATCGCCTCGCCCAGCTCATGCAGACGCGCGAGCTCGGTGTGATCCAAAGCCAGCGGCTGCGCGGCGCGGATTGCCGATTCAACCAGGTTGTCGCCGAACGCGGCCACCACCGCCCACAGCCGGTGCCGCCCGGCGAGATGGCTGTCGACAATCAGGCTGGTGCAGATATCGGGAGCGGTATCGATGTGCGCACGAAACGACGGGTGCTGCGGGACATCGCCGGCGGCATGATGGTCGAAATATTCGATGCTCGCGCCCCGTTGCAGCGCCCGCGCAACGCCGGTGGTATTGGTACGCAGCGAAACATCGAGGACAGTCAGGCTGTCACCCGCCTTTGCATCGACGCGCGCCACCAGCGCGATGTCGCGTTTGACGCCGGTGACCAGCTCCGCGTCGCGGGGTTCGTCCAGCCGCAGCTGGTGCAGCGCGCAAATGCCGTCGGCGTCGCCGTTGAAGATATCGTAGAATTTCATGAATGATGCCGGATTACACAGCGGGTGCCATGCCGCACAATTTCCGGTCGCGCGGATATCGCGTCGCTGCCATGGCGGCGCTAGCTTACAGTCTGGTGATCATCTATGCCAGCCTGCAGCCCTTCAGCGGCTGGCGCATGGAAAGCACGCCCTTCGGCGCCTTCCTGTTCGCGCCGTGGCCGCGCTGGATTACCGTTGAAGATATCGGTTTTAATTTCGCCGCCTACCTGCCGCTCGGCTTCCTGCTGACCCTGACGCTGTGCGCGCGCCTGCACCCGCGTTCCGCCGCGCTGCTGTCGGCCGTCGCCTGCGCGGTGCTGAGCATTTCTCTTGAGTCTGCTCAGCAGTACCTGCCGATGCGCATCGCCTCCGCCACCGATGTGCTGGTCAATGCCTGCGGCGGCACGCTCGGCGCGCTGATCGCACCGCTTTTTGCGCCGGGTCACCGTTTCGGCGAAAGACTGGCACTGCTGCGCAGCAACGCTTTTATCGGCGGCCCGCGCGGTGACGCCGTACTGGTGCTGGCCGGACTGTGGCTGCTGACCCAGCTGCACGCGGCGCCGATCAATATGGGCAACGGCGACTTCCGCAGCAGCCTCGAGCTGGCAGCACGTTTCGCCTACACACCGGAAACGTACCGTTACGCCGAAGCCGGCGTGGTAATGCTCAGCATCCTTGGAATGGGTCTGTTGCTGGCCAGCGTTGCCCGAAACATCGGCTGGGATTACTGGCGCGCGCTGCTGCTGCTCATCACCGGCGCTGCCGTGCTGAAAGCCGCTGCAGCCTGGCTGATCCTGCGCACACCGACCCCCTGGAACTGGCTGACGCCGGGTTTTGTCATGGGCCTCGTCGCCGCCGTCCTGCTGTTGCTGCCACTGGTCATGTTGCCGCCCCGGGGACGAGGCCTCGCGGCGCTGCTGGCACTGGCCTCCGCGGTGATTCTGGTCAACTGCACGCCGGAGAACCCCTACCGCAGCGTACCCATTCATCTGCTGCCGGGACGGATCGGCCATTTCCTCAGTTTCAGCAGCATGATCCGCGCCTTGTCCGATCTGTGGCCCTTCCTGACCCTGCTGTTCCTGCTGGTCAGCCTGCCACTGCGCTACGCCCCGAACCGCCGTTGAATCCGGAGAAACCCATGCCCCGCAAAACACCCACCACCCTGTCCAGTCTGCGCGCCGATTTGCGCCGTTTTTCCGAGGCGCGTGAGTGGCAGCAGTTTCATACGCCGAAGAATCTGGCGATGGCGCTGAGCGTTGAGGCCGCTGAACTGCTCGAATGCTTTCAGTGGCTGACGCCCGAACAAAGCACCAAACTGAAGGTCAGCGACCGGCGCGCTGTCGAGGAAGAAGCAGCCGATGTGCTGCTCTACCTGCTGCGGCTGACCGACGTACTCGACATCGACCTGCTGCAGGCGGCGCAACGCAAGATGAAGCTCAATGCGCGCAAATACCCCGTCGCGCTGTCGCGCGGCTCGGCACGCAAGTATTCACGGCGCTGAGCGCGGCCCCACGCGGTTATAATCCCTGCCTGACAGTTTCACAGCCCCGCTCCGCACTCCTGTTCCACGTCAACACGCCTGCCACGACACTCCCGATGAGTCACTTCAAACACCACGTGTTTTTCTGCTGCAACCAGCGCGAACCCGGCGCCAATTGCTGCAACAACCATGGCGCACAGGATCTGCGCGACTACGCCAAGAAAAAAGTCAAAGCCCTGGGGCTTTCGGGTGAAGGCAAGACCCGCATCAACCAGGCCGGCTGCCTGGACCGCTGCGACCAGGGTCCAGTGCTGGTGATTTATCCCGAAGCGGTCTGGTACACCTATGTCGACCGTGAAGACATCGATGAAATCGTCACCGAACACCTGCAGCACGGGCGCGTCGTCGAGCGGCTGAAAATCTGATCCTGCCGCTGTTGCACGGTTCACCCGATGACCGCCACCGAAATCCGCCCTATGCCACCGTCGACTCTTGAACGCCTGGTCGTCAACGGTCCTGCCGGCGCGCTCGAAACCGATCTCAATGATCCCGGTCTGCCGCGCCGCGGCATCGCGGTGATCGCGCATCCGAATCCGGTGCAGGGCGGAACCAAGGACAACAAGGTGGTCACCACACTGGCCAAGACGCTGTTCGGCCTCGGCTACGTCGTCATCCGCCCCAATTTCCGCGGCGTTGGTGCCAGCGCAGGCAGCTTCGATCAGGGCAACGGAGAAACCGACGACATCATCGCCGTCATCCGTTATGCCAAGGAACGTTTCGGCGAAATGCCGCTGCTGCTTGCCGGCTTCTCCTTCGGTGGTTTTGTGCAGACCCGTGTCGCAAAACAGGTCACGGCCGAGCGGCTGGTGCTGGTCGGTCCGGCAGTAAGCCGTTTTCCGACCGAAGCCGTTCCCGCCAACACGCTGGTCATCCACGGCGAACATGACGAAGTCGTGCCGCTCGCGGCGGTATTCGAATGGGCGCGCCCGCAACAGCTGCCGGTAGTGGTGGTCCCCGGCGGCGAACACTTTTTCCACGGCCGTCTGCACCTGCTTGCACAGATTGTGCGCATGCATTGCGCATGAACACAGCATCGCCGCTCAACGTTGCCGGACTGCGCAAATCCTACGGCGACAAGGAAGTCGTCTGCGGCATCGATCTCGCGCTTCAACCCGGCGAATGTTTCGGCCTGCTCGGTCCCAACGGCGCCGGCAAGACCACGACCTTGCGGCTGTGCCTCGGCTTGACCGGTCCCGACAGCGGCAGTATCCGCGTGCTCGGCCACGAAGTGCCGCAGCAGGGACGAGAAGCCCGCGCCCGTATCGGCGTCGTACCGCAGTTCGACAATCTCGATCCCGACTTTACCATCCGCGAAAACCTGCGCGTGTTCGGCCGTTACTTCGACATTCCCGATTCAACCCTGCAGGAACGCATCCCGGCATTGCTCGAATTCGCCGGACTGTCCAGCCGTGCCGATACCCGCATTCAGACACTGTCGGGCGGCATGAAACGCCGGTTGACGCTGGCCCGCGCGCTGATCAATGATCCGGAGCTGCTGTTCCTCGACGAACCGACCACCGGACTCGACCCGCAGGCGCGCCATGTGATCTGGGAGCGCCTGCGCAATCTGCTGAAACAGGGCAAGACGCTGCTGCTGACCACGCATTTCATGGAAGAGGCCGAGCGACTGTGCAGCCGTATCGCGATCATGGATCACGGCAAGATCATCAGCGGCGGCGATCCGCGGGCACTGATCACTCAGCATGTCGAACCGCATGTGGTCGAAGTCTATGGCGAGGGCGCACCCGGCTGGGGAGAAACTTTTGGCCGCCGGCACGCCGAGCGCTGCGAAGCCACCGGCGAAACCATTTTCTGCTACACCAGTGATCCGGCGCCGCTGGTCGCCGATCTCGACAGCCGCGGCGACCTGCGTTATCTGCACCGCCGCGCCAATATCGAAGACGTGTTTCTGAAACTCACCGGGCGCGACCTCAGGGACTGACATGTCTGCACAACACTGGTCCCCGCCGCGCTTGAGCCTACGCTTCCTGCATGTCTGGCGGCGCAATCTGCTGGTCTGGCGCAAGCTGGCGATTCCGTCGATGCTCGGCAATCTCGCCGATCCGCTGCTGTATATGTTCGGCCTCGGTTACGGACTGGGTCGCATGCTCGAAGACGTCGGCGGCCTGTCGTATATCGCTTTTCTCGCCTCGGGCGTGATCTGTTCCAGCACGATGATGAGTGCATCCTTCGAAGCCATGTATTCGGCGTTTTCGCGCATGCACATGCAGAAAACCTGGGATGCCATCCTCAATGCACCGCTGACACTGGACGACGTGCTGCTCGGCGAATGGGTATGGGCGGCCAGCAAGAGTTTTCTGTCGGGCAGTGCCGTGTTGATCGTCGCTGCCGTGCTCGGTCTGGTGCCTTCGCCGCTGGCGATTGCGGTGATACCGCTGATTTTCCTCACCGGCCTCGCCTTTGCGGGCCTCGGCCTGATCATGACGGCGCTGTCGCCGAGTTATGACTTTTTCATGTACTACTTCACGCTTTGCGTGACGCCGATGATGCTGCTTTGCGGCGTTTTTTTCCCGCTCCACGAGCTGCCGGCGGCGGCGCAGATCGCGGCGCAGGCGCTGCCGCTGACCCACGCCGTCGCACTGGCGCGGCCGCTGGTCAACGGCACGGTTCCCTCAGACTGGCTGCTGCACGTCGCGGTACTCGCAGCCTATGCCGCCGGCAGCGCCTGGATTGCACTGGCGCTGACCCGGCGCCGGCTTCTGCAGTAACATCGACGCCATGCTCTGGGTCAAAACCTTCCATCTGCTGTTTGTGATCTCCTGGTTCGCCGGCCTGTTCTATCTGCCGCGCATCCTCGTCAATCTGGCGATGGAGGACAACGAGATCTCGTATGCACGCCTGCTGCTGATGGCGCGCAAGCTTTACCGCTTCATGACCCTGCTCGCGGTGCCGGCGCTGGTGTTCGGCCTGTGGCTATGGCTGGGTTACGGCATCAGCGGTGGCTGGCTGCACGCCAAGCTGGTGCTGGTGGTGTTGCTGATTGGTTATCACCATGCCTGCGGCAGCCTGCTGGAAAAATTCGAGCAGAAGCGCAATACCCGCTCGCATGTCTGGTTCCGCTGGTTCAATGAGGTGCCGGTGTTGGTGCTGTTCGCCACGCTGATCCTCGTCGTGCTCAAGCCGTTCTGATTCCCGTGCTTCGCGTCGCCGCCATCCTTGCGCTGTCACTGGCGCTACACCCCGCCTGCGCCGCCGAAGCGCGCATCATCGTGCAGCAGTCGCCGCTGGCCGGATTCCAGTATTACGATGGCAAGGTGGTGTGGGACAACATGCGTGTCGGTGATGCGCTGACACTGGTGCGCGAACCGCAGAATCCGCACGACAGCAATGCGGTACGCGTCGACTGGAAAGGCCAGCCGCTGGGTTATGTGCCCCGCCGCGACAACCGCGATGTGGCACGCCAAATCGACCGCGGCGCGCTGGTGCAGGCGCGCATCGTCAACCTGAAAGAGGCGCGCAATCCCTGGCAACGCGTCGAATTTGAAATTTTTGTGGAACTGGCCGTCGCCCGCCCCTGACATGGAACTCTTTTTCGCCACCTGCCCGCGCGGTCTTGAAGGCGTACTCGCCGAAGAGCTCAAGACCATCGGCGCAGCCGATATCCAGGCCGCCGATGGCGGCACCGGCTTTCGCGGACACTATGCGCTGTGCCGCAGCGTCAACCTCGAAAGCCGCATCGCCAGCCGCGTGTTGTGGCGGGTCGGTCACTGCAGCTACCGCAGCGAGAACGACATTTTTGCTGCGGCTAAAAAAATCCGCTGGGCGCAATGGTTCGGCCCGAAACAGACTATCCGCGTCGATACCGCGGCGATCAAAAGCCCGCTGCAAAGCATCGACTTCGTCACCCTGCGCGTGAAAGACGCCGTATGCGATGTGCTGCGCGATACCGAAGGCCTGCGGCCGGACGTCGACACCCGCGCTCCCGACGTGCGCATCCATGTTTTCCTGACGCGTGATGATGCGGTTTTTTATCTCGACACTTCGGGCGATGCGCTGTTCAAGCGCGGCTGGCGCACCGCGTCCGGCGAAGCGCCGCTGCGCGAGAACCTTGCTGCAGGCATCCTCAAACTCGCGGGCTGGACACCGGAACAAACGCTGCTCGACCCGATGTGCGGCAGCGGCACCTTTCTCGTCGAAGCCGCGCTGATGGCGCGCAACCGCGCGCCGGGACTGGGCCGCAGTTTCGGTTTTGAGAAGCTGCGCAACCATGACGCCAAAGACTGGGCTGCGCTGCGCGAGCAGGCCGTAACCCGTGAAAATAAATCAATAAAAACAAATATTTACGGTTATGACCGCAGCGGCGACGCGATTTCCATTGCCACCCGTAACGTCACCTCGCTTGGCCTAGAATCGCAGATTGCGCTCAAACAATGCAGTTTCGAAGACTCGAAACCACCGGTCGCCGCAGGTCTGCTGATCACCAACCCGCCTTACGGCGTGCGCATGGAAGAACTCGATGATCTCGCCAACTGGTATCCGAAAATCGGCGACGTTCTGAAACAGCGTTACGCCGGCTGGACGGCGTTCATCCTCACCGGCGATCTGCGCATGGCCAAGCTAATCGGATTAAAACCATCGAAACGCACACCGCTGTTCAACGGTGCGCTGGAATGCCGGCTGTTCCGTTTTGAAATGATCGCCGGCTTCATGCGCAAGGACGCGCCGCCGAAAGTCTAGCTGCGCAGCACGCGGATGATCAGTGATCCGCCGATCAGTAACAGCAGCACACCGATCACTTTGAGCAGGGTTTCGCGCGATACGCCAAGCTGGATGTGATGTCCAGCCCAGATGCCGCCCAGCGCAAAAGGCAGCAGCAGCGCGGTACCGATGACACGATCGATCAGGATCAGCCCGCCGAACAGGAATACCAGCGTGCGGATCGACGTCGACAGCAGTACCATATTCGACAGCGTCGCGCGCAGCACCGCCTTATCCGGCAGACGGCGCGACAGATAGATCGCATACGGCGGTGCGCCGACACCAAACATCGTGCCGGCCGCCCCGCCGCAGAATCCGGAAATCACCGCCCAGGGATGGCGCGCAATGCCGATCTGCGGCGCACCGGCAAACAGGGAATACAGGCCGTAACACAACAGGAACAGGCCGAAGGCGGCAATCGTCGCCTGCTGCGGCAGCGTCACCAGCGCGGTGACGCCGGCCACGGCGCCGGCGAGGGAGCACGGCGCCATCCATTTGAGTTCGCCGCGATCCGCCTCTTTCGAAAAGCGCGATCCCAGCGTCAGTGCCGCAGACACGTCTAGCAGCGCGCACATCGGCAGTACAAAATTCAGCGGAAAAAAGTACGACAGCGCCGGCACCGTGAACATCGCCGCACCGAAGGTGGTGATGCCGAATATGACGTACGCGCCGAGGATGATCACCGCGCAGGCTGCCCAGGTCGTCAGATCGAAGGGGATGCTGTAAGGGATATCCATCAACAAAAAACGCCGGCGCTACGGCCGGCGTTCCCCAGCATGAATCGGCAGAAAATCAGACAAGGTTCAGATGCTCGATGCCGGTCATCACATCCTTGTCCTTGGCCTCCTTGCTGTTGAGCTTGATCATCAGGCGCAGTTCGTTAATTGAGTCGGCGTTGCGCAGCGCGTCTTCATAGCTGATCTCTCCGGCCTCATACAGATCGAATAGATGCTGATCGAAGGTCTGCATGCCCAGTTCACGCGACTTGGCCATGATGCCCTTGATCTCATGCACTTCGCCCTTAAAAATCATGTCCGAAATCAGCGGCGAGTTGAGCAGGATCTCGACCGCGACAGCACGGCCCTTGCCGTCTTTTTTCGGAATCAGCCGCTGCGACACCAGCGCACGAATGTTCAGCGACAGATCCATCAACAGCTGGTGTTTCCGTTCCTCGGGGAAGAAGTTGATGATCCGGTCCAGCGCCTGGTTGGCGCTGTTGGCATGGAGCGTCGCCATCGCCAAGTGACCCGTTTCGGCAAACGCAATCGCGTGGTCCATGGTGTCACGATCGCGGATCTCGCCGATCAAGATCACATCCGGCGCCTGGCGAAGTGTATTTTTCAGCGCGGCATGCCAGTTTTCGGTATCGACGCCGACCTCGCGCTGGGTAACCACGCAGTTCTTGTGATCATGCACGTATTCGATCGGGTCTTCGATGGTGATGATGTGGCCGTAGCTGTTTTCATTGAGGTAGCCGATCATCGCCGCCAGAGAGGTCGATTTGCCAGAACCGGTACCGCCAACCATGATGACCAAGCCGCGCTTGGTCATCACGACATCTTTCAGCACCGGCGGCAGCTTCAGGTCATCGAACTTCGGAATCGAGGTGTTGATCGTCCGCAGCACCATGCCAACCCGGCCCTGCTGCATGAAGGCGTTGACGCGGAATCGACCGATATCGCCGGGGCTCACCGCAAAATTGCATTCCTTGGTCGCCTCGAATTCGCTGGCCTGCTTGTCGTTCATGATGCCGCGCGCCAGTTCGGAAGTATGCTGCGCGGTGAGCGACTGTTGCGCCACCGGCGTCATCTTGCCGTCGAGCTTGATCGCTGGCGGGAAACCCACCGTAATGAAAAGGTCCGAGGCCTTTTTCGCGACCATCGCCCGCAGCAGGTCGTGCATGAACTTGACTGCCTGTTCTCTTTCCATGCTCTAGCTCCCGTTTTTTCCTGTAGCCCGCGCCGCCGCCTCAGCGGAACGCATCCTTGTTCATGGCTTTGCCGCGCGCTTCCTCGACCGACACAATATTGCGTTTGACCAGATCCTGCAGATTCTGGTCCAGCGTCTGCATGCCCAGCTGTGCGCCGGTCTGGATCGCCGAATACATCTGCGCCACCTTGTTTTCGCGGATCAGGTTACGGATCGCCGGCGTGCCGACCATGATCTCGTGGGCTGCGGCGCGGCCGCTGCCGTCCTTGGTCTTGAGCAGCGTCTGCGAAATCACCGCACGCAGCGACTCCGACAACATTGCGCGCATCATCTCTTTCTCCTCCGCCGGGAACACGTCAATGATCCGGTCGATGGTCTTGGCGGCGGAACTGGTGTGCAGCGTACCGAAGACCAGGTGGCCCGTTTCGGCCGCGGTCAGCGCCAGGCGGATGGTTTCCAGATCGCGCATCTCGCCAACGAGGATGATGTCCGGGTCTTCGCGCAGCGCCGAGCGCAACGCGTTGGCAAACGACAGCGTGTGCGGTCCGACTTCGCGTTGGTTGATCAGGCACTTCTTCGATTCGTGCACGAATTCGATCGGGTCTTCCACGGTCAGGATATGGCCCTGCTCGTTTTCGTTGATGTGATTGATGATGGCAGCCAGCGTGGTCGATTTGCCCGAACCGGTCGGGCCGGTGACCAGCACCACGCCGCGCGGCTGGTTGGCGATATCGACGAATACCTTGGGCGCCTTCAGGTCTTCCAGGCTCAGCACCTTGGACGGAATGGTCCGGAATACCGCGCCGGCGCCGCGCTGCTGGACAAAGGCATTGACGCGGAACCGCGCCAGATTGGGAATCGAGAACGAAAAGTCGCACTCGAGGTTTTCTTCGTAGAACTTGCGCTGACCGTCGTTCATGATGTCGTACACCATGGCGTGGACGTCTTTATGTTCCAGTGCCGGCAGATTGATGCGGCGGATGTCGCCGTGCACGCGAATCATCGGAGGCAGCCCTGAGGACAGATGCAGGTCGGATGCCTTATTTTTGACAACAAAGGCCAGCAGTTCGGAGATGTCCATTTATAATTCCCTGGGAAGTGTTGCCATGCGGGCTACGCGGGGTGCTGTAGCGCGCACCCAAGCTCTGGAACATGCGCAAACCAGCCTCTGAGCGCTCCGAAATTATGACCACAATCGCTGAGAACTTGCAAGCCGTACACGACCGCATCCTACGTGCCGCGGCCCCTGCAAATCGCGCACCGGACAGCGTGCAGCTGCTGGCCGTCAGTAAAACCTTCGGCAGCGAGGAAGTAACCGCAGCATGGCATGCCGGACAGCGCGTATTCGGCGAAAATTTCGTGCAGGAAGCACTCGACAAAATCGCCAGGCTGAGGCACTTAGACATCGAGTGGCATTTCATCGGTCCGGTCCAGAGCAACAAAACACGCCCGATAGCCGAACACTTTGCCTGGGTGCACAGCATCGAACGGGAAAAGATCGCCCGCCGCCTCAACGATTCGCGCCCGCCCGGGCTGCCGCCGCTGAACGTGCTGATCCAGGTCAATGTCAGCGGCGAAACCAGCAAAAGCGGCGTCGCCCCCGGTGAAGAACGCGCTCTTGCCGAAACCATCCGCAGCCTGCCACGCCTGCGTCTGCGCGGCCTGATGACCATCCCGGAACCGACACCGGATGCCGCCCTGCAGCGCCGGCGTTTCGCGCTGTTGCGCAGCCTGCAGCAGGCATTGCAGGCGGATGACCGCGGCGTAGACACGCTGTCGATGGGCATGTCCGACGATCTTGAAGCCGCGATTGCCGAAGGATCGACCATGGTGCGGATCGGCACCGCTATCTTCGGTTCACGGAAAACCGTAAAAAGCGCCCCCTGAACCGTATAATGCCGCGAGCGGGTTTGCGGCCGCTTCCGGGAATCCGCAGTCACATCAGTCACCTTTCGCGTTTTGCTTCAACACATGAATATCCTTTTTATCGGCGGCGGCAATATGGCGGCCGCAATCATCGGCGGCTTGATCGCCAAAGACTGGCCAGCGGCCGCGATTCACGCTGTTGATGTGCTGCCGGAAGCACTGAAACGGTTGGAGCAGCAATTCGGCATCCGCACTTCCGGCGACGGCGCCGCAGCAGCGCGCAACGCCGATTGCATCGTGCTCGCGGTCAAACCGCAGCAACTGCGTGATGTCGCGCGCGGTCTTGCCCCGGTCATCGCCGGCAAACTGGTTATCAGCATCGCCGCCGGCATACGCGGCATTGATCTCGCACGCTGGCTCGGCCCCGAAGCCCGTATCGTGCGCGCCATGCCCAATACGCCGGCGCTGGTATCCGCCGGCATCACCGGATTACACGCCATGCCCGGCGTCAGCGAAACCCAGAAGCACGACGCGGGACGCATTCTTGCCGCCGTCGGCAGCACCTTCTGGGTCGGCAAAGAACGTGATCTCGATGCAGTGACGGCGGTTTCCGGCAGCGGACCGGCGTATGTATTTTATTTCATCGAAGCGCTGGAGCAGGCGGCGCTGGAGCTGGGACTGCCCGCAGAAACCGCGCGCCAGAGCGCTCTGGCCACCTTCGCCGGCGCGGTCAAACTGGCGCTGGCCGACAGCGCCGACCCCGCCATACTGCGCGCCCGCGTCACCTCCAAGGGCGGGACTACGGAGCGCGCGATCGGTCTGATGGATGACGCCGCTATCAAGGCCGCCTTTGTGCGGGCCGTGCGTGGCGCTGCCGAACGCGCTGCCGAGCTTGGCGACGAACTGGGCAAAGACTAGAGATCAAGGACCGGGGGCTGCGGAAGACATGCTGGGCAATGCACTGATTTTCATCGTGCAGGTCGTGTTCGGCCTGCTGACACTGACCCTGCTGCTGCGTTTTTATCTGCAGTGGGTACGCGCACCCTATCGCAATCCGCTCGCGGATTTTGTCA
>Ga0222713_10000118_pt1 | contig 83783 bp, 105 predicted proteins | sample C33_649DmetaG_FD_165061 | JGI IMG/M metagenome (GOLD analysis project Ga0222713, IMG submission 165061) | Estuarine water microbial communities from San Francisco Bay, California, United States - C33_649D | ecosystem: Environmental > Aquatic > Marine > Unclassified | place: USA: California...
AGAGCCGTATAAACAGTAGAGAACAGTAGAGAGCCGTATAAACAGTAGAGAGCCGTATAAACAGTAGCAGATCCCCCCACAATTTTTCTAATTATATCCGGAAATCCCAGTAAAAGCCAGCTTTTTCTTCAGTGAAGCAGTAATCAATCGAGCCGATATATCGTATAACTGGCAAGCAGAAAAGCTAGGAAAACAGTAATATGTAGTAGTCTAGTACTGGTTACTGCATATAAGATGGAGTAGTACCGTGTAGGCTACTGTGCCTAGGACCTGGAACTGGTACCTAGGCCTCGCAAAAGAGAAGGAACTGGCGCAGCAGAAGGAGATTTGAGTGGTAATTAGGAGGGAAGGGGGGAGGGCACGTAGTAGAAACCCCGGAATCATTCAATGAAAAGCAATACCGCCGTAGGGGGAGAGGCTTTTTTTTCTGATTTTTAGTTGAGTTTTTTTGCGGAGCAGCTAAGGTTCTATTGTAGCGGATCAATATAACAACCATACAATTAATTAGACATGACAAAATTAGACTGGCGTACAGGTACCGGAGTAAATCTAGGTAAGGTATTAGATGGTGTAAAGAGGCTATACGAAGAGAATACCGTAAGCGATAATGCAAAGGAGAGGGATAAGTCATGGAGTATGAATAAGGCTGACATCTCTATCTATACTGATGTTGATCGTTACGAGGTAGCAAGCGACAGCAATGGTTACGTCTGGCTCATCAAGTATCATAATGATGAGCAAGAGTACCGGGTGGTTACCTGTTCTTCAAACAAATTTCTGAGTAAGATCTTCGACATAGACAAAATCGTTAGGACCGACGATTGTATCTATTAATCTTGCTCGGTTAGCTCGCCCTACTGCAGAAACCGAGTATCCGCATTTACCGATGCATCGGTGAGGTTAATTGGGGAATATACCTTACTGAAGGAACCACGGAGTGATTTCTGCAGTAGGGTTTTTTTTCTTTTGCCATTTAACGGAGGAGGCTCTATTATATCTCTGGTCGGTAAACAACAAACAAAAAATAACATGAAAACAAAATTCGAAGATCCTGAGTTCAAAGTCCTAGATGATACTGGCAAGATTAATTATTTTGTCGATAGCTTTGGTAGCGATGGCTTCCAAGATACTGCTGGGCTAAAGAAACTAATACTTGATACGTTTAAAATTACTAAGAGTGAAATGAAAGACTATACAGTTGAGGAGCATATCCAAATTACCGTTAACTACTTTGCTATGGGCTTGTACGATCTAAAGATGAAGATCCATGCTAAATCCTGGGGACAGTCAACAGCCCATACTTTTGCTGCACACCAAAACAATTAGACAAAACAGTTGCAGTCTATCTCATCAGGAGCTAGACTGTAACTGTCGGTAAACAACAAACAAAAGGTAAACAGTATGTCAAAGAAAAATAAAACGGTTAAGCAGGTTAAGCAGGTTAAGGTCGCTGAAGCGATTGTCACGGTACCTGGAGTGGTTAATACTCTGGTACTCGATTATTCTCGATCAGCTGCTGAAGAATTGGTTACTCAAGTGGTAGCTGAAGTGGCTCCTGCGGCAGATCAGCCTTATAATAAAGCAGTCGATGTGCTTCAGAAGGCATTTATCTACTTCAACGAAGCGCTCGCGGAGAAGGAACTCGATAAGGTCCCGGTCATCACGATTCAGTCGAAAGGTCGCCGGTGTGCCTATGGGTGGTTCTGGGATTCTACTTGGAAGTCAGGTGATGATTATCGCCCGGAGATCAACATCTCCGCTGAGCATCTCTCGCGCTCAGCTCATGCAATCATGGAGACTTTGATCCATGAGATGGCTCATATGATCAATGCTAAGCGTAAGGTTAAGGACTGCAATGCCTCTCAGTATCATAATAAGAACTTCAAGGCGACCGCTGAAGCGATCGGGCTCACGGTCTCTAAGATGGGAACGCACGGCTATGCTAAAACCGAGCTCGGCGATAAGGCTCGGGCTGCGGTAACTTCCTTCGTTGCTTCTAACGATTGCTCGGTGTTCGATACGTTTAATCGCGTCGATCATAAGCGGACCTGGCGCAAGATCTTTACGATTCCGTGCACCGAGACGGCGAAGAGCTGGTTCGAGTCCGAAGCTATTGAGCTGGGAATTACGCAGAAAGATCTGGTGGATATGATCATTACCAGCTATAATAAAGAGACGGCAGTCGTGACTGCTGTTGATTGAGTCACCTAAGAGGCGTGGTGGGTTACAGAGAATCACCTTATCTGATAACCCACCACGCATAATGATACTAAACGATTATTTTTGTTGAACTATTATTATTGTTTGTCTATAATAGCAAACATGAAAGATATTAGCCGATCGCGTATCTACCGAAATTATAGTCACTCTGGTATATGAAAAACTTAAACAAGTTGAATCCGTCTATATATAGGCTCCATAAGAGCACGGCTCAGTCAAAGACCTATGAGTGGTATGATGAGGTAAACGAAAGGCTCACCGTAGTTAACACCGTCTCAGATGAGTTTACGGTAAATGCTGAGGTACACGAATCACCTCTCTTCTTGAAAAAGGAGGAAGCACGAAAGGAACTAAGGTGTAAGACGACCATACGACTCGGCAAGGACTTCATCCGAATACTGGCTCAGAGTCTTTAGAATCATGCGCTAGTTAATAACTAGCGCCGCACGACCTTATCATGTGCGTCACAGAGCACGGGGAATTGAATCGAGTTTCTCCGCATTTCGTCCTCGACCTTACCGGCTAGAGGGTTATGCTCGTTAATATAAGGCGCCGGTAGAGGGACTGGAACTGGCAACGGTACTGCAGTGCGCTACGCTCAAGGGTCGATCTGAGGATCGATGTATTGCAGATGGAGACCGCAACTGGAACTGGTCTAGGGATTGCAGAAGGCGAATTAAACCCCTCGTCTTCTGCAGTCCGCCTTTTTTAAAATAAAGCTGGCAACATTCTTAAGAAGAGACTATCATTTGTCAGTCAGTAAAACAAAAAAAAAAAATGAAACCATTACTCAAATTCTTAACTCATAATTTTACGGTCGGGGTGCAGGAGAAGGACATCGAGTGTATCGAGATCTGCTCGTGCACCAAGCACGGTATCATCTTGCAGGACAAGTGGCATCATCTTGGGCACATGCGGGTAGGCATCGAAGCGACGGAGATCGCTGAGCAGCTGAAAATGACTCCGCTTGAGCTAAGGGACTTGCTTCGGGCTCACGGCGCTACGAAAAAGAAGAAGGTAAAGAGAGTGATCAGTTACCCTCTTTACGATTAAAACGTTGCTGTTTCCTCAATAATAAGCTATCATCTCTTTGTCGGTAAGATTAACAAAAAAAAAAAAATGAAATTACAAATTATTACTCACGAAGTTTCTATTCAAGAAATGGTTAAACACATAGTAGTATCTTTTACTGACCAGATTACAGATGCTACCCTCAGTAAGAATACCAGTGAACTTGAACACTGTCTAGTAGCATATAGCTATATGCTCAAAGTAATGTCAGAAGGAGACATCAATGCTATCCGCGAGCTCTTTAAAGCTGGTGATACAATGATAATACTGCCGGGTAACATATTCGAGCTTGTGGACGCTCCTGCTGCCTCCTTACACGAAATCAGGATATTTGATAATGAACTACTCCTAGGAGTCATCATCGACTCTGAGATTAAATACTGATACTATGAGTGATACCTATACTCTGTATAATAACACGGTGATGGACCATTTCTTGAACCCTCGTAATATGGGCGACCTGAAGGATGCCAATGCTATTGGTGAAGTCGGTGCGGCAGCGTGCGGTGACATTATGAAGGTCAGCCTCAAGATTACAAACGGCATCATTGAAGATGCACGGTTTAAGACCTTTGGCTGCGGCTCAGCCATCGCTAGCTCTAGCATGGCGACTGAGCTTATTAAGGGTCGTAGCATTGATGAAGCAATGAAATTCTCGAACCAAGAAGTGGTAGATGCACTCGGAGGCCTACCGCCCGTGAAGATCCACTGCTCCGTCCTTGCCGAGGAGGCTTTAAAGGCAGCGCTCGCAGATTACCTGAGAAAACATCCAATTACATCTAAATAATGAATAATACTCGCAAACACTTTATTAAACAGCTCGATCTTCTTTTAGTTAAAAGATGCGGTCTCAGTCGTAATGACCTCCCCGACACGGTGTTCATTGATGATTACTACGAGGAGGATCTCGATGAGACGGAATTTGATAGTGTACTCAAAGAGTGTGCCTCAGCTATTCTCGAGGGTGCCGACCTCGATGTTTATGATTAATATTATTGCCACTCTGTTAAGAAGCCTGTATAATCTATTTTGTCGGTATAATCAACAAACAACAATAGTTAAATATATGCACAACAACCTCGTATCTAAGATTAGTTCCATCAACGACCTTTACAATCGTGCTATTAAAGATGCACGGTATCTTAAGCTCGCTCTACTCTCTGCAAGCAACCTGGGTGGGTCTCCTCGGACTCTCCTGCAAGCAATTGATTGGCTTAAAACCAACGCAATGGAAACCGATGAGCAGGGCGTGGTGGAAGAGATTAATTTCTGTCGCGACTTGGTCAGGTAAACTAGATAGCTGACTAACGAATAGTCGTACCGGACGGCTACCGCGAAACCGTAAAGCTACAGTCCTCCGTTGTCGCAACTACAGCACGAAGCCGACGTCACCATTTAGACCTTTAATAAAAACTTAGTTATTATTTTAATACTATGACATACAAAGAACTCGCTAATGCAATCAATAGTCTCAGTGAAGAGAGTCAGAATTGCGACGTAACCGTTGCTTGTGACACTTCCCATGAATGCCTACCTTCAACATTCTTTCACTGTATTGAGGAAGGCGATATGTTGGAGGGTGTTTTGGATATTGGTCATCCTATTATTCGTATTGATTACTAATTATTCAAAGGGCATTTCGCACCCCCGCTCTCGGAGAGGTGGGGAGCTTATCCCCACCTCTCCCTCTCACTTGACTTAGTTTAATAAACCCGTTATCATAATATGATGATAAAGAATCTCTTCATTCACATGGCAGACGAGAGTACGAACTTTCTTGCTGAAATTTATCGTGGGGTACCGGGTAAGGTAATCCGAGATGATACATCAGTAGAGGAGATGAATCAATTGATTGCTGAGCATGACCGAGTGGTTATGATGGGTCACGGTTCGCCATCTGGTCTTTTCGGAATTAAAACTGGTTCGGTTATTGGAGTACGCAATGTGGAGGCTCTCAAAAATAAAGATAACATCTACATCTGGTGCCACGCATCAGCCTTCGTACGCAATTATAATCTTAAAGGCTTCTCCACGGGCATGTTTATCTCAGAGGTAGGTGAAGCAATCTATTGTGGCATCAAGGAGAGCTCAATACTTCAAGAGAAAGTGACTAAATCTAACGATACGTTTGCATCACTGGTACGTGAGTATATTGAACAGCCCACTGCAGAGATTTATGATCACGTTGGTAGCTACTACAATAGCCGGTACCACGACCACCCGGTGGTGGCGTACAATAGTAGTCGCCTAGTACTATTTACTTAGAATTCTATTGCAAGAGTTAGTGGGAGCAGCTATCATCACTCTGTCGGTAGAAATAGAATACAAACTATATGAATGATACAGGAACAATTATAGCAAATACACCGCACCAAATCAGAGCATATCGTATCTTTGCACTTAAGGCTGCTCTGGGGTTGGAAATTAAAGGTCTCAAACACTCACGGGGTATCTCCGCCTATGCTATTATAAAGAGGGAATTCGGATTCAAAGGCTCTAAGGCTAAGGTGTTACTGCAGTTGCAGCAGTGGGTTGATATAAACCTCCTCTCACCCAGCGTATAAACTATGAAAGATCTTTGGGCATTACAGCGGTATAGTTCGAGAAGTGAATGGCCGCTAAAAAAGGGCTGGCAGATTTGGTTAACTTATGAGCACCGGCGTCGCGCAGAAATAGAGTGTGCCCTCCGCGTCGACGAAATCAGGCCAGAAGACAGGTTTAAAGTAAAATATCGAGTGGTAAAGATCTAACTAGGCGTGGTGTTTCAGCGTCGATGAAGACAGGCATAAAGACTACGAGTGTACTAAGACTAACCGAGTCACGATCGGGACGGATTACACTACATGTTTTATGCATGTTAAAGGATAGGAGGATCACCTGGCATCTCAAAGGGATCGTACGGGAGCTTAAAACAAAAAAGTAGTAGCATAGTTAGGTAAAAGCGTTTACACTATATTTGTTGGTAATAATAACAATAAACAAAGAAATTAAATGAACAAAATTACAGATATGCTATACCTATTCTTCTACGACCAGGCTGGGTTCATCAGCATCCGGTTCTGGCGAGAGGTAACAATGGATGAGATAGACGTAATTACTGATAAGTACGGCTCCCTGGAGGATGCTGCATTCGAAGATACAGAACCTAATGAACGTTTTTGGGTCGTAACTGATACAGATTTAGAGCACATGCGCAATAAGATTAACGAAGTGTTAAAATAGTTGTTGAGAGATACGAAAAAGAAATTATACTAGTAAGTAATTAATGCGGGCTGTCTATCATATAGAATATATAGGGCAAATACTAAAAGGTTAGGACAACCTCCACCAGATAAGTAATCTGGCATACTGGTATATGAAATTGAAACACAAACTCAAACTCAAAAACAAAACTAAAAAAGCAATTCGTAAGCTTAGAAGCTGTCTCGACGCGCTAATTAAGACAGCAGTTAAGCGATAGCTCACTGATAAGAGAGTAAAATATTAACCGGTGTAAAAACCAAATTACCAATGACCACTGCAATTATCATTATCGGGATAGCCACGTGCGTAGGAGTTATCGTACTATGCCTCTGCGCGGTAGCAAAGGACTAACATAGATACGTTGATTATTACTCATATCAATATATATACTAACATGAGCAAACATTATCAGGACATTGAAAAGCAATTGATTGAGCAATTCGGATTGCAGCAGGTTAATCTCTGGTTGAGTCAGCTTGAGAATACCCACGGTGAGAATGGAATAGCCTCTTATAAGAGCGGTGACTTCAAACTACTCAAAGAGGTAATAGGAGATATTAAGCCGTCTAAATCCATCGAACTACTTCTAAGTTGATTTAATTGTAAGTTAATATAAGCTATATGTGAAAGGAGATATACACACATATGCCAATACACAATAAATCAGGCTATGAAATCAGGCTCGAGCTGTTACAAATGGCGATGGGATTGGTCAACGACCAGTACCATACCACATTAGATAATCAGAGAATGCATGCTGAGAAAACCGGACTAACGGTTTTCGAAGTACCTTCTGATGATCGGGTGGCTAACGCTATAACGATTGCAACAGAGCTATATGGTTTCGTAGGCACGAAGTAAAAACGCCTCTTACTAGTTAATTAAATTCATGGAGCCTAGGTTTATTTCTAGGCTCCTTTCTTTTATATAGTCGAACGGTTAATTTCCCTACCGAATTCTATTGATTGTTCCTTCTCGATATATTATTATAAATAAAGAATTAAGAATGAATCTTAATTAAGAAACAAAAGAAAGAAAAAACAAAATGAAAATTAAATATAATATTATTAGAAATGAAATGGAAGGGCCTAATATTAATGATGTAGGAGAGTTCAAGGTGAGTAAGTGGGAAAGGTATGAGTTGACTGATAAGTTTAATGAAAAACTTGGTGAAGAGTATTTATTTAGGGCTAAAAGTGAGAGTGAGTTTAGGAAGCACTATAAGGTAATTACAAAAGATGATTGGATGGTGATGATAGATATGGATCACTATGAGGTCATCAACTTTGTAAAAGCTTAATGTAAGTCGGAAGGAATTCCATCTGGTAATTCAGATGGAACTTTTTTAATTATAATTTCCCTAAGATAATCCCGACCGAATTCTATTGATTGTTCCTTCTCGATATATTATTATAAATAAAGAATTAAGAATGAATCTTAATTAAGAAACAAAAGAAAGAAAAAACAAAAATGAAAATCGTAATAGAGGTGAATGATGAATGGCTCAATAAGCAAGTAGAGAAACAAGAGAGACCGCTTAAAGTGATTAAGGATGATGTAAAGAACTTCTTTACTGATTATGCAAAGAATCCAGATCTGCTTATTGACCGAGGAGTGTTCAACTACTAAGCACCTTACCTGGCACGCAATACTGAATGATTAGCAGAGGGAAAGCTTTAATTTCCCGACCGAATTCTATTGATTGTTCCCTTTGGATATATTATTATATATATTATTAAGAATGAATCTTAATAAAGAAATAAAAGAAAGAAAAAACAAAATGAACAAATACAAGAAAGTGACAGTGTATACGGAATACGCAGAGAATTCCATTCAGGACATTAAAGTGTTTAGGTTGGGGCTCCTCCTTACGGGACCGAACGAGATTACGGCAAAGGACATGGACTGCGGAACAGGAATCACGATGATGATCCCCGAGGGTGATAAATGGTATGACAAAGTGGACTCACAACAGGTAAAGGGAGGATGGGATGCAGAGGCATTCGCAGAATGGGACACATTGTGCAGCAATATTGGCAACTCAAAGGACTTTATGGTAGGACAAATGTAAGGTAACTAATAAGGAAACAACAAAATGAATAATAATAAAATTAAGATGGGTGTGGTAGAGGTTGATGGTATTAAGATTGGAGATAATGTGGGAGATGGAAGGGTGGTAGGGTTTAGAGAAGTAAATGGAGTGTGGAAGGTAGATATGGTGGAGTGTGGTGATGAGGGCTGGACTTTTGATATTGAAGAGGTAACTAATATTGGAGATGTAACTATATAAGATTAATAGAGGGAGCTCCATCTGGTAATTCAGATGGAGCTTTTTTATTAGGCACATCGGCGTAGGAGTGCAGAAGGAAAGCTGATCACCGTATACAAGAGACTTATTGAAACAAACTCAAACATTTAAAATAGTTGTTGCACTTCTAAGATAAACGAGCTATTATCTTAATATTAATTAAATATGAATATAAAAATTCTTCACACCCTTCCGTTAATAGTTGTTATAGTTTGTTTATATATTGTTTTTACTGTAGAGCAAAAAATAAATATAGACCAGTCTAATCAAACTGATACAAAAAATCAGAAAGAGTTTAATACCTCGCCAGATGTTACCAAAAAAACATATGAAGTTATTTGGTATACCGATGCAGCTCCTACCCTCTTTAAGACAGATAAGCTCAGGACAGCTTTAGACTATATCATAACTTATCGTAAGTATCACGAAATGTATCTTAAGATTACAGACGACGAAGCAAGTTGGACATTGTATGTACCCACGAACGAGGTTGGCCAGCTAGGCTTTGACTGACTGTAGACTAGTAACCCTTTGCAGGGGATGTCTTATATAGGTTTATTCTTTTACCCTATTTAAGACTCCTGCAAAGGGTTCCACTTTTCTTTTAAGCAACCGGCTCGACTGTCTGACAGCTTTGACCCTAAACCCTACTGAGGGCTGCTTCGTATAGGTTTAATCTTCCCAGTACGGCTCGTCTAGCTCGCGATAGTCGCCTTCAGGTTGTCCGATTCCGCAGTTGTCTCTAAACTTGCTGCAGCAATCCAGGCACAGTCTCCCGGCGTATACTCCAAACGAGTACCGCACATCTACGTTCTTCGTTGAGCCGCACGAAGTGCAGTCATCTTGTTCGTTATCAATTTTCATTTTGTCTTCCTTTTTATTTAACTCACTCTTTAATCTTAATTAACTTCCTACCGCCACTTAATAAAACTTCCTCTTTAATATTATATACCCAGTCACTGCCGTGCACCTCACCCACTATGCCTTTTAGTTTTATAGACTTAATCGGGTATCCATCTCCTCCATAGAAGCCTTCGCACTTAAACTTTCCCTTCACTATTAGCCATCCATTTTTTATTTTCATTTTGTTTTTTCTTTCTTTTATTTCTTTATTAAGATTCATTCTTAATAATATATATAATAATATATTGAGAGGGAACAGTCAAGAGAATTCCATAAGGATATTAAGAGGGATTACAATATTTAATTTAATTCCTTATGTGGTGCAGATCAAATGTCAATATAAAAAACAAAATAAAATACCCAGCTCGTTTCCAAGCTGGGTACCTTATTATTATTATTATTAAAGTCTAATAATAATATCCATTTCGGGGACCCCATATGTAGCATTATATGTTACATATAAGTAATCAACTTCCTCATCTTTTAATTTTTTCATTAACGGGCCCATATACGTTATGCCACTTCCATCTACCATCTCTTGTAGCAATCTCGTTCTCGCGGCTCTTATCTCTTCGCAGTCCATCTTCATATCCATCATCATTGTATTAATCAGTTCACTTAGCATCCCCCCTCCCTCGTGCTCTCCATTTTTCTCTAATATTACCTGATCCAATACCGAGTGCATTACCTCACTAAGATGTACCTTCTTAGTTGCCATATCGTAACCTAATTCTTTTCTTATTTCTTTTTTCATTTTGTTTTTTCTTTTTGTTTTCTTTATTAAGATTCATTCTTAATAATATATATAATAATATATTAAGAGGGAACAATCGAGAGAATTCGAGAGGGTTATCAAGAGGGAATGTCATAAGGGCTAACAGAATGAATAAACTTTTATTAATAGTTCCTTATAGGGTGCATATCAAATGTCAATATACTATAACGTCCTGCGGAAGGATATATAATTAATATTAAATTATAAAGGGGCATTCGAGAGTGAACTATTAATAAAAAGTTTTTTAATATATATATCCCTCTACGAATCTATGCCGATATCCTCCTGCAGAGGGTAGTAGGGTCTAGAAACCAAGAGGGTTCCTAGAAAGCGCGTGGGATAGAGACCCTAAGTACGGAAATTTGTACTATATAGAAAGCCTTTTTTTTTGCGTAGAGAGCCCATGGCCAAATTTTTTAGCGATTTTCCTGACAAAATGCTATAATGGCTTTCCCGTAAAAATTTTTTAGCGATTTTCCTGACAAAATGCTATAATGGCTTTCTTGTAAAAAATTTTTTTTTAGTAATTTTTTTGTATAAATACTATATATGCTGTCTTACGCCCGATTCTATCTTCAATGTGAGGCTTATTCACGTCGCGGGTTTCTTAGCGCATTGACGAGGGGTATGATCGGGTTGAATGTAGCGGCATCTGCTCTCACCCTCCCGACCGCCATTCCAAGTACTAAGTGGGTAAAGAGTCTATGGGCAGGCTTAGACTTTGAATTTGATGAAGTCGTTCAAACTGGTATACCCGATCTTAGTAAACTGACTAAGATCGGCGACGGCACTTATATTGATCTCACACAATCTCATGCAGTTTTTTGGCCTATATACTCTCAGCCGGGTGCACCAATAGGGTCTATTTTAGCATCAACTCGAGGTGGTGAATGGACCGATGCCCACTCCCACCTTGCAGACCTATTACATCGTCAGACTAGCTTAGCATCATTCAATAGCCCCGAGTGGGTTAGGAGGGCTTTTAGTGCTGAAGGAGTACAGCGAGGAGGCGCCCGAAATACTTTGCGTGAGTTTAGAGCCTTACAACAGAATTACGTTGACATAACCGGTCTACCGGTTCCACCTGAAGCTCGTAAAATCATCGCGGTCGAGAGAAAGAAGATTATGCAGTTTGTGGCTGATGAGAGAAGTGCTCGTAACAAAAAGTCACAGGATAAAAAGCGACAGGATAAAAAGCGGACGGTCGGAGTGGGTCGTCTAGCTCTAAAGACTCCTGCTATGCTGAAACAACCGTATCGCTATGACCCTGATGTTTCAGACGAACATCGAGAGGATGATATGGTCAGAGATATAGGTGAAGCGGTGAAACAGTGAGGTACATCCTGGGCCGGAGTTTAAGACTGCTATAGCAAAAAAACTAGAATCTATATAAATACTTCTACAATAATCCCTATGGATAATTTTAAGACGTTTTATTTAGAGGCGACCAGAGACAATCCGCTGTTAAAACCTATGATTACTCCCCCGGACGGTAGTAAGGGGTTTTCATTATACCCTGGTAAGATTACTAATAGAAAGAAAGAGTTTGAGAGCCTGATTAAAACTTTTAAACATTTATCTAAATCGAGAGGGCGCGAGAATATTAATATAGCATCGTTTCCTTATCAATATGGTTTCGAAAGAGAATATATTAATCAACTCCAAAAACCGGTGACTATATGGGTGTTTGAAAGAGCATCAAAAAAATTCAAGCTTAAAGAAGGTGCGAGTTTTATAAAAAACCACCCAGGCTCTAAGGTAATGATGCCTCATAAGCATTTTTGGAATTATATTCTAGATATAGACCAAATTAAATGGTACTCTTTAAATAATAATAATCAGCAGTCAAACTCCTTTTCGTTACTACGCAAATCAATTGACATAATTGACTTAGACTATACTTCCATAATTGATCCAATAAAGTTTACTGAGATAAGTACGATGTGGGATGACTACCTGAGTACTGGTGGGGTAATGCTAGTTACATTACCTTATAATAGTCGGGGTAGTGATAAAATACCTAAACATATAAATTTCCTTAAGCGTGATTTATCAGCTGATCAGTATAAAAAAATGGTTGCGGATTTCGATATAAAAAATCTAAAATTATCGCAGAAGAACACTAGAAAACATTATAGCATATCGACCGACCTTGGTCTAGGCGGAACTAAAAATTTTCTCGCTAAAGCAGAAAATATGACGAATAATATTAATAAAATTATTGAAGACTATACCGGTGTTGAACCGATATATGCTAGTACCTATCGCGGCGCTAAAGGTACTCCTCAGAGTACCCTGATGATCAGATTGGCGTACGTGAAGGAGGAAAATTGACTCTACTCAGAATATTCTTTAATGCAAAGACCAGGGCTGCGCCCACTACACCTTTGAGTAGATCAGTTATGTTGTCTAGCCCTATACCGGACTTGGCGATATAACTAGTAATAGTATTAACTACAGGTACCATTAACACGGTGTAGCCTAATACATTAGACAGATCTACGCCTACACCTGCAGCATTCTTTACCAGGCGTCTTACCACCTTTATAAATGTCACACATCTCTTTAGATACTGAAATAACTGTTTTTCCTTGACTAATGCTACCAGTTTTTTATAGTCAGGCTGCCGGGTCACATATGCAAGTGACGCTATTATTAATAGAATTACTTCAGTTTTATTGAGAGATGCATTAGAATTAGACAACAGTTCATTCACGGGTCTGATTAAGGCTGCAACTCCGGTACCGTATGTTGCGGTAAAGAAAGTGTTGATATTTAAATCAGCATATATCTGTTTTATGAGCGAACTGTCGTTCTCCGACTGATTCTCCCTTACCAGTAGATACTGTTCAAATATGAGATGTTTATCGGACATGTACGTGTATATTTATAGATTCTGCGAGTTTCTTAGACCGGCTTGGTAATTCTGGTACTGTACAGGATCTTTTCTTAATAGCGCTTCTGCCTCCGGCCACACACCATTAAGAAGCGAACTAGCATAACGTCCTGCGGCATAACCATTTGTCATTATCGTAGACTCTGCTTCCGGCCATCTACCTCCAATCATTTCTATAGCGTAGTCTACTGCTTCTGCTGGACGCTTTATTATGGTAAGCTCTGCTTCAGGCCATCTATCTCCAATGATGTCTCGAGCATAATCATGTGCAAGTACCGAATGTGTACTTATCAAATGTTCACCTTCAGGCCATCTACCCTGAATGACGTTTACAGCGTAATCATATGCAGTATAAGGTGACGATAGAGCGAAGACCGACATTTCCTGCTTAGTATAGGGAACGGATTGGAAAATCCTTTCCGGTAAGCTATATAATGATAATATCTTTTGGATATCTGCATCTTTGTTATCTTTATCTTTTATCTCTCCGTACTCGCCATCCTTACTCTTTAGAATTGCAAACTTCTCGATACCGGTTTTCGGCAGCACGAAGTATATAGTAAAATCATTATTTACATAGGTATAAAACTGATTACCATCACCATTATCATCAATAATGTTTCCTAAATTATCCTTACTATCATCATAAGAGACACACCATTTAGCCTTTCTACCGTGCTTAATTGAAGCCTCCTTTGTTCTAATAAGTAGCACTATGGCTTTGTCGTTCTCGAAAACATTAATAGCTCCCTTAGTTACCTTCTCGCGTTCCGTTGTTACTGCTCCTATTGCAGCTTCTAGCTCTTCTATGTTGTCGTAGGTAAATATATCTTTCTTTGCTAAAGTTCCTTCGACCTCGTTGAAGCGGTTAATGAGGGATCGCGCTGCAGGCTCATCAACACCGTACTTGGTGATTAAGCGCTGAACGTTTGCTTTTGATACTGCGAGCTCAGTAAGCAGTTTGTATGACTCCCAAATTAATTTGCAGTCGGTATTCACGTACTAATACTTAATAAGAGACACAAAAAAAAAACTAGAACTTATTACAGTTCTAGTTTTTTTTGTCCTTTATATTAAATTAAGCGAGTATGTCGTCAATGGCATTAGCATTGAGCTCTTTAGCTACTCTAATTGATCTGTGGCCTGAAGTCTTGCTCATGCCCATCTCATCTTTGATGATGTCATTGTCGAGAAGTACCCGCTGAAGCACCCGTGCAGTAAAGCCTGCATTAGTCTTACCCATACCGATTCTGACAAGAATCTTAGCGATCTCAGCCTTCATTGCTTCGCGGTCACCCGGAAATACACTGTTCGGCTGAGCAGTAAGGAAATTAAGTAATGCAGCAGAAACTTTGGTACCTACGTCACCGTGAGATTCTTTGGCGAAGCCTTTAAGATAATAGTCGCCTACCCCCGCTTCAGCGTCTTTCGTGGCGCCACTTGTAGATTTAGGCTTCTTAAAAATATCAGGGCCCTTGGTCGCAAGTCCCGCTGCACCACCAGTAATCTCAGTAGGTGGCATATTTTCGGATATAACCTTACCAATCACCTTGGTGTAGGCTTCTGTAAGTGTCGCGCGCTCGTTATTAGTCATATATGTAATTATTTATACTTCGATTACTATTTATTTTTGTATAATGTCAAATTAATAATAGGTTTCTATATAGCTAGCAATTACACTACCTGGAGATATAGCCATAATCGCACCGGTAAAATCAAGCGTAATACTCTGCCCGCCTGAGAGAACCATCCCACTATTTATAGTAAAAGTAGGGGCACTTACACCTACTGTCATTGTAGTGCTGGCAGTATCATTATTTCTAATTATTACAGTTTTACGAGTAGATCGAGCTGCAAGAATAACGGATGCTGATGTGCTAACTCCGACCTGACCGTTGGCCATATAGGGAGCACCGATTGGTGAATTTACCTGGTACGTCAATAAAGCATGCCGATCGTAATATTCGTTGTAAGGGATTATATCAGGACGAATAACGGTAATTTGTGGGAATTCCGTGTTACCAGCTAAGATTGGTACATACGCCGATGGCTCCGATAAGGCGGGCTGATTAACCTTCCCGACATTTAACTGAGATAGATTTAAACTCATAAAAGTACTTAATGCATATTATCGATTTTTCGGTAAGGCTATCTATAAATAACTGTATATATGCTCACCGAGCAAAAGAATATATGGAGGCTGTACAACGAAGCTCGTCGAGTCGAGGGGGAAAAGGTACAAGGGCTAGAGAGATTTATCGAGTGGATTGACTTGGCAAAGGAGAGCGAAGTATCACCTGAACTGCTCGGAGACGTAATGTCAATAATAGAGCGTTCCGGTTGTCCGAGTATTAGGTTTGAAAAACTCCGAGGTGCTTTAGGCATTAGTCTGACGACCGCATGCATAGTTAATAGTTCGACTCTTAGCGATACTATTCAGCAGCTATTCTATGTAATCTTTCACGAGATCGCTCATCAATACCAATACACTAAACATGGTGAAGAATTTGCGGAGGCTGTATATTTTGGTAATGGTGACCCCAGGGTTGGTGCACGATTGCTACTTAAAATAGAAAATACTGCTGATCGGTATGCTTATAGAATTGTTAAGCATCTTTTCAAAAAGCATGGCTTACCATTCAATGAGAGGACTTTTTATCTATTATATAAACACCAGAGCCCTGAAAGTTTATCTACATATATTAATAGCCTAAGAAGTGCAATTAGTCAAAATAATTTAACTAATGTTCACGAGGTAAATGATTTGATTTATAATATGGTAAAGGGTAAATTAAAAGAATAACTTTATGAGATACACTGATGAACAAATATTTGACACACTACGTCAGCCGACAGGAATATTAACTGAATCTCACGTAGATAAACTATATTCTGTAGATGTACCCGCAAGGCAAGTATACATTAAGTTAATAAATATACCGGAGGATGTATATGATGTAATTGTTGAAAATCAGTCGCGGGTAATGATGTCGTATAAAATTGAATTTGAAGTAAGTAGCTGGGGCATACAACGGATGTTACTAACGCTGGAAGAGGTGGGCGAGTTTACCCTAGATTACTTAGTAATAGGTGCTGAGGGTGAGGAAGGCGTTATTGATTCTGAGACTATCGAGCCGGCAGCTAACCTTGCAACTACTATTAGCTTTACAGAGTTACCGGCTTCTGCTCTATCATTCAACTGGATCTTTACCGTAGACTACTCAACTAATACCGTTACTAGTATTAATGCAAAAAATAAATAGGATCATACCGATGAATTTAAACGAATTATGCGATAAATTTGCACCTGATACCAGTAAAATTTTACTTGAATTTTCGCCCGGGAAGACAGAGAGTTTAATAGCTCATTTTCTTGCCAAGAATCCTAGTGTTACACGCGACACGATTGCATATGTCGTTAATAAATATAGCGAACTACTTAATGCTAATGATAACACCGGTCAGTCAGTTATATCGAATACAGATGGTTCGCGTGATATAGATAATCTTATCGCTAAAAATGGAGGAAATGGGTGGTCGGCGTTACTTGAATTAATATATGATAATGCCTTTCCTACCGATCTGCCGGAAAGTCTTACCAAAATACCTGGTGGAGTATCTCTTATTATAGATGAAGGAGGAATTAAAGTTTATAGGGCTGAAACTCATAACAAGTGTATGGCCATACGGCAAGTCATTTTTGAAATACCCGCCTTTAAGGCAGTATACGATAATCTACTCCCACCTCAGAGAACCAGTCAAGGAAAGCATCCGTTCGGTTGGTGTGTTACTTTCCCTGAAACTCATTATTATTCTTACAGAAGGGAGGGGAGCGGTGACACCCGATCGTTCTATTTTATAATTGACTCAAATCGCCCTGTAACCGATCCCTGGTGTATCAGTGTAGTACAACCGAGACAAATGTATCCTGATCACCCTTTTATCACGGATATGAAAAATAGTTCGACTCCACCGTCTAATGGAATTACTACGTGGGATTTTATTTACGACCTTTATCCAATTCTACGTAACCACCCACAGCTCCCGTATGATGAGATGCATCCAGCTGAACGATCAAATGAGGCGCTTGTGGGTAAGAATTACATATATCTACCTTCTGAAAAAACAAAAAAGGATCCGTATGTATACCGGTGGTATATGGCAAACCCTAATCTACCATTACCTATTGATAGGTTTTTAAACCTCAGTAGAGACTATCGGGACTCTTATATTAAAAGCAGAGCGTATAATGTGTATACGGGTAACCCTAACAGCGATTCAAATTACAATGGCGGTAAACTATTTACCACACCGAGCGGGAACAGGGTTCTAAGTTTAAGAGAGGTTATTAGTGAACTTCGAGCAAAAAATCAACAGGGATTAATAAGAAATATTGTAGCTCTATATAGCCACAATATTAATCATTATACACTAGAAATCGATTCAGACGGTTTACCTATAGTAACAGCTATAGGGGAATTGGCTGTAGTTAATGAACCGATTATTATCGAGAGATTACCTACCTCGCGTAAGTATATTTACGGTAAATTAATAAAGAGCAGCGGCACAGATGGGTTTACGCCACTTATATATCATATACTTCAATCTAATATTAAAGTCCCTATCGACCCTGATACCTTAACAGATCCTGCCGATAAAGCTATATATGACGAAATGTTTACAGTTTTACAAGTATTGGTGCTTTACTATCTAAATAAGTCTATATGATTACTACCGGATTAAATGTATTAGCTAATTTTTGTGAAAACGTTTACCCTGCAGATTCGTTAGTCAATGAATCGTGGCATGGGCTAACGAAGGCTATCTTAAATACGGTATTAGACAGTCGCCTGACTACCCGTCAGGCAGACGCATTTGATGTTGTTAGTTTTCAAAATGCTCCTGAGGATACTGACTTAAAGACAAAATACCCTGATGGGCTTGTATATATTAATATACCTTATAATATGATCGATAAGGTGGGAATGCAAAAGTACGGTGCACATCACCCCGGTAAAATCATAGGTTATAATAATGCTAAGCAATATGCTCTAGTAATATTTTTTAATAGATTATATAGCACTGTAAATGTTAATATTTACAGTTATAAGTACCTATCACCTCTGACCGAGGAATTAATGGCAGCCGGGGCATCATATACAGTAAAAGGTTTGAAACAATTTCTAACGAGTAATTCTGGCTTACGGTTTACCGCAGGCAGAATTCGATTAGAAGGTAAACAACTCCTAGCTAAGAGTGTAGGTACTGCTGAATTCCCAGATTTGTATATAACGGTAACGTCTAGTATGACTAGCTTACGGCGGCCAATAGTAGATAAATTAAAAATAAACCTGCCAAATGGCTTTATGTTTGATAGAAATGGACGTATTCCAGTTAGAGAGTTAACATTTGATTCTCGTGCAATATCTACCAGTGATATTTTAATTAAAATACAATCGGCTCTAGACAGTTATCATGATATTATTGCACAAAGTATGTCGGTTGCAGCAGGTTTGAGGCTAATAAGGAATGCATCTAGTTATTATCCTGGTGAATCTACCGTTATAAATAATTTAGGGTCTCTGGTAATTACGCGTAGTGCTGGAGATAAATTTACAGGTATACAAGACTTTCTAGGGGATACATATCGGGCCGGAGCAGCTATAGGTATGCAATCATTTAGAGAGTTGATACCTACTAAGCTTATCAAACCGAAAGGAAAAATGACTACTATAACTGTTGAAGTATATAAAGATGTAAAAACTACTAAAGCCTTTCTTTTAGTGACGGTTCCCGAAGAAAATCCTATGGTGTTAACTCCATCAAGTACTGCGTATACATACTTGGCTAATATGATTAAGGACGAGGGTAAAGAACCAGAATATACGACAAAATTAAAGAAAGCTTATAGCAAACTTACCAGTAACGGTAAAGAGCTATTTATGAAATATCTAGCACACCCTAACGCATAAATAATTACATGAAATTTAAAAAGCTATTTAGACGAGTATTGGAGCAGGCTACGCAACCTGCACCTGCACCTACAAAACCAAGTACGAGGCCTGGTCCTAGCACTATACCCGGTAGGCCGTCTAAAATACCGCGCCCGGTTCCTCCTTGGAGACCTAAGCCGGGTCATTACCCGAAACCGAACGCACTCGAAGAAAACGAAGAGGGTATGAACCCACGAGTTGCAAAATTTTGGGCAAAAAGACAAAAAAAATAAGTTATGGCTAAGAAACTAACTAGAGAGGCTGTGGAAACGGGTAACGCTGGCCATCTTTTTGATCCCGAGAAAAAGCGCAATATAGAGCAAGGTGCGCCGGAGCTTGACCCCATTCTTCCTAATCTTGCCCCTGCTACGCAAAGCTACCTAGAAATGTTAACTACAAAGAGCTACGAAGATGTAATTGCAAAGCTTGAGAAGTATTCTGGTAGACCTGCAGCGCAGATGCGGTTACCGGATGTAATGTCAGGTGTAATAAACGCTTTGCAGCAAATTGCTACGTTTGAGCGAGGCAATGAGAAGAAATTAACTGCGTTGGCTCTAAAAGAGGTATTGTCTCTTCCTGAATTTGAGCTCGCTAAAAAGGAAGTTGAGGAAGGTGCTCTGAAGTTCGATCTTAGTCTAGGCGCTGATAAGCCGACTCTTAAAAATGCTCAAGAGGATCTTAGCGACGTTATTACGCAATTAGAAATTAATGATCAACCGGATAATCCTGACGAACTGTCTGACACTGAAAAATTAGATCAACAGATGGCGACGGAAATAGACGAGCCGTTTCTTAGAAGAAAACTCGCACGGGTATTATTTCAAGGTAACGCGGTTAATAAGTTCTATCTGTTTAACATGCTAAAGACAGATCTAGATGAGATTAACCCTAATTTAATAAATCTCTACGGAGTCTCTTGTGCATATATTCACGTGCTCTATTACGCAACTCCCGATAGTGTAATGCCAGATAATCCGGATGATGTACCTGAAGGCGGACTTCAGGGATCTTGCCAGGTAATTACTAATAGAGACGGCAGCAGAACGATTAAAGCTTCAGGTGCTAATCTACCCTATCTCATTCATGAGATTGTAAAGTGTATTTTTGATTATTTCTCTATGGATATTGCTCCTCAAGAAGTACTTGATAAGCAAACTCTAAGCGACGAAACGGTTGAGTTTTTATCAGGTCCTCAAGCTTATCTACTATTTAAACGGTTTATACCAGCGGACGATAATAATCAAAGATTGGTACCGTTTATATTTCGTAAGTTTTTACGTCTACCGATAGATGAGATTAAGGAAGTAATGGCGGCTGGCGGAGGTGCAAGTAGAATTATGGCTCGTCTGATTAGAGACAGTAATGTCGAATATAACGATTATATACGCGGACTCAGTACGAGTGACACAGAGGGCGGAGCCGAGCCTGAAGGTGATGACTCGGGAGATGAGTGGAAGCGGGGAGAATAAAAAGTAGGCTACAAAATACATCAGCCGTTGAAATCCTGCACCGGTATTGATAATTATTTATATGCCGACCGTACTACAGGATTTTAATACCAGTGCCCCTACTATTGCTGCTCTACGTAATAGTATTAGCAACTTCACTCTTATTACTTCGGGTATCCGTACGGAGATTAATGAGTTTTTATCTGATACGTACGGTGCAGGTAAAACATTAACCAGTTGGACGAATGAAATATATAACTCTACTACAGGCGGCTGGATCGCTGATAGAGCGAGATTTTTAACCGCTACAGTCACCTCTTCTCCAATATATTATAGTGTAACAACTGCAGTGACTGGTTATGTTTCGGTAGCGCCGCCAGTCTCATCCTTTGGAATTAGGCAGAAGCTTTACGGCAATTTAAGTCAATGGAGCATATCTCAGAGTATATCAGCCAACCCGGGTGCTAACCCGAACTTACTACCTGCAAGTGCTTTTGAGACTATTGATGTATATGCAAACGGTCCAATGATATTATCCGCGACTCGAACTTCCCCCTCTACCCAGACTTATACCAAAGATCGATATGATTTCTATCTAAATGATCAGACCTTCCGGTTCGTCTGTAGCTATCTAAACGAAACACCTCTTAACGTTACCCTAGGAGATCATTGCAGAGGTTTAATATACAGCTTAAGCGCTCTAGAAATGGCTAATACTTCTATGACTAACCAGATAGCTTTCGAAACAACAAAACAGACGCAGCTCTCACGGCTATTATAGCATGCCTAGTAATAACCAAAATAAATCAGTAATGACTATCACCGCAGATCTCATTATTGATTTGTACTTGGAAGCAAAGAAACTTCCGCCGAAGCAGAGAGAAATAGCTATAGAAAAGATTAAAATATTGAGTAAGAACTTAGGCAAGACCGCCTACGTTGATATGTAATCTGATTAGTATTATTGTAATAAATGCAGGCTCAATCGAAACATATTATCACTCACGAGACGTTTTTACAGTATGTAGATAAGATCTGTGAATCCGTGAGAGGCTACAAGTTTGATACTATAATTGGATTAGGTAGAGGCGGCTATGTACCTAGTGTCTATATTTCTCATAGACTAGGTGTTAGTAAAGTAATATCTCTCGTAGCCAAGTCCTATACTGACGACAACACCAGAGGCAAGCTAAATTTTCTACAGGAACCAGTACTAACAGATAAGTGTAAGAGAGTACTGATAGTTGACGACATTGTCGATTCAGGAACTACCTTCAGTTTTGTACGAGATTGGCTCACCGCTAACTACCCTACAACAGAGGCGATCTTTGTATCTGTTGTTTATAAAAAGCAGCTAATATTTCCTGATGTAATATGCGGTTACGTAGCGCCGTCTGACCAGTGGATCGTCTTTCCTTGGGAGATCTAATACTTAGTTGACTGATTTTGTTATCTACAATTGATAAAAATATATACTGGCATAAGTAATTACGAATTGTAATATAATATGGCAACAAGCACATCTACGTTCGCTCTTAATATTTCTGCCATTAGGGCATTATGCCTAGGAGTTTCGGGCATTACACCCCCCGGGCTAAAGCATGGGTATGCAGCGCCTACTGTCACTGACGGTATATCGGGCGATTTCTTTTTTAATATAGCGTCTCTTTCATCATATCAGTTATATGGTCCGAAGACGACAACTTGGCCGACCTCGGCAATAACGCTAACAACTTTAAACTATCTCACATCCTATACGAACACTCAACTTAATGGCCTCACAGGTGGTAATACTCTGGCAATAGCGTGCTTACAGGATGGTGGAAGTTCTGGCTACGGCTTATTGAGCTCACTTAGGATATTGAATCAAGGTGGTGCTGCTGCTAATATAGGTTCACTAAGAATAAATACTAATTCAGGTCCGGGCATGCAGCTCCCGCATATCATCTGCAGTGCATTTGGTGTTGAAAATTTTATAGTCGATAGTGATGGCTCATTATCAGCTAACAATATTACGACTGATGGTACGGTTACAGTAAACCCTAGGTACCAGACAACGGGAGGAGTAAATCGTTTATTCGGTGGCAATATATTCGGTACTAATGAGTGTTTTGTTTCTGCGGAAAAGGTTAGTATTTCTATCGGTGAGGCTACATCCGCGTACGATGCAAACTGTCTTGTAGGTGGCGGTAATTCGATTGCAACCGGTCAGTATTCATGCGCATTAGGTTGGGCTAATCAAGCAATTGGCCAGGGAACCTTTATTACCGGTCTTGAATCTAGAGCAGTAGGTAATCTGTCCATAGTACTCGGCGCCTCGGCCGTTGGTTATCATAGTGGTACTTTTGTCTGGAACGGTGGTCAAGGAGCTAATATTAGCTCGTCCGTATACCCTGTCGTATACGGACGAGCAGGTACATCAGGCCACACTCAGGCCGTATTCTACTCTGCCTCTGGTACGCATATCGGTCGTAGACTTAGTGTTAATAATTTTCAAACAGAGACATTTAATATTACCGATCCTGTGCGTGGAACCACTGAGACTGTGATACTAACCGTTCCTATCACAGGTAGTAATGATGCCACGTTTACTGTTAATGGTACCATATCGTCGAATAACACTACAACAGCTACAGGTTACTTCGATGGTAATAACGCACAGTTACTAACAGGCAGACAGACTGCACCGTCACCGTTAGTCGGCGGATCAACACTAAGTGATACAATTGCAGCATTTAATTTATTACTGAGTAGTTTAACAGCTCACGGTTTAGTTAGATAATGACATCGATGGCGCGATTTACCGATCGCACCCCTACCATAATGGTTCTGCAAAAATACTCCCGATACGTCAGTTACTTTTAATGGTAGCAGTACTACATCTGCAAAGTTTTTCAAATGTACGAGATCATCATCACTCGCGCATTTTCCAATCTCGGGGTATATCTTACAGGTATCTAACCACCACAGCTGAAAGAATCCTAACGCCGTTCTGCCCTCGAATCCATGTTCTACATAATCATTAACGCTAGTACCGTCTACTAACGTTCTACTACATCCATATAAAATATCTTTATGTAAGTTAACTAGTTTATCTCTGTAATTAACTGGTAATAAAATATCACTATCTAACTGTAGTATCCACCCCGTGTCTTTCAGTCTTTGTATCCCCTCATTAACTGCTTTACCTTTTGCAAAGTTTGCGCCGTTATAATATATGTCTCTAGATAGAATATATTGTAGCTGATTTTTCTCACATAATTGTATTGTCTTTTTATCAGACTGATGAGTAACGATAATCCAATCGTCTAGTAGATCTCTATTAGGTAGTGTCTTCTCTAGGTAATCGCTATAGTCTATACATACGGTTACTGCTGATATTTTCATAGCCACTCTACAGGAATTCTCTTCTTCGAATAAAATTTTGATATACCATTGCCCTGTAGGATTCTCATATAGAGCTCATCTGCGTAATTATACGGGAAACAAAACCTATCAGGTACACTGCCTAGTTGTAGCTCAAATGTATTAATCATATTTACGGTATCCGATAGATACATACGAATCTTTTCAACCATTAATGTATTCTTCCGTAGTTGGAGATGATTATGACCATGACCACCAATAAAACATTGAGGAGAATTATATAACGATCTAATCTGTTCCCAGTTCATATAATTACTGACATCGCCTACGCTAAAGAATCGATCATGCGCATCAGTGCACGAAACGCAGTCAGAGTTCTGTTGGGTATCTTCTAACGCGACAATGTTAGTTGATATAAAAAAGATCTTTGGTGTGTTTATTTTTAGTAATTCGTTTCGAAACTTATACTGAGTATACAATCCATCATCAAAGGTAAGTATATAATTCTGCAGAGGAAGTTTTAAAAACTCTTCCTTCATTTCATGAATCATTAGTACTTGTTTCACGAAATTGTAAATATAGGTTTAAAGCATTCTGCTTTATCGTATCCACACAGACTTCCGATATAACTGTCGCGGTGAGCAATCATGTCTATACTTATAGGGTCAGGTGACTCTCTTAATTCTGTATCGTAGTTTTTAATACATCGAAGTTTTATATTATGTACTGATGTAATATCATTAAAGGTCGTGAACTCCTCTAATGACTTACCCCATTCGGTACTACCGGGAATCGAAAAACAGAGTAATTCCTTTATAGAGCTATTATATCTCGGTCTAGTAGTAACTCTAACAGCTTCATATACGATTCTATGGTCTCTGTGTATATCGTACTGATAGTGCGAATAGATAACTTCAGGTTTATATGAACGTATCTCACTATCAATGTGTGACCGTATATCAGCAAACGGGACAGTATCGAGTGAAACGTCGGAGTAATCTAATCTTATAAAATCATCTATGTTTAGTATATTACAGTTTTTTTTTGCGGCCACCTGTCTGCTTCCTGCAACATGTTCATGCCCTGGTCGATTACCTTTACAGAACGTTAGCAGTCGAATCTTATGACCTTGCTGTTTAAGCTTGGCTACAGTACCGCCCATACCAATTTCCATATCATCCAGATGAGCTGTTATAATTAAAATATTTTTCACGTATAGAAAGATACACCGCTGTTTATAATTTCCTGCATAGAAATTGTTGGTGTGTAATATTTTCTAAGTTCCAGAATATTAGGTATTCTGTAACCTATATCAATAAAGTCGTTTTTAAATGAATTACTCAGATCAGAATATACAATTTCTGATTTACTATTTACAGCCTTTAAAACGCTATTTGCTAATTGATTAATCGTTGTAATGTTATTGGGGTTGCCTATGTTGTATATATTCCCGTAACATGACTCCGTACAACTAAGAATATACAATGCATTAATAGTGTCTCTAACATCGCAAAACGATCTAGACTGTTCACCGGTGCCGTATACCTCAATCGGCTTATTACGTAGTGAGGCTTCAATAAAATTCGGTAAAACAGCGCCGCCCTTACTGCATTGACCGTACCCTGTCACATTAAATGGTCTTACTATTATAGACGGGGTATCGTAACTCCTTAAAAGAAATTCCGATGTCAGTTTACATGACGAGTAACACCATCTACTTGTTCTGGAGGTTCCAATTGTAAGATTGTCAGACTCCACACAATTAGTTGAACTACCATATATCTCACTCGTACTGGTGTATATAATCCTCTTATTAGACTTGGCAGCTGCCTCGAATACATTTGCATTTATATTGAGTATGCTTTTAATTGCATGATTTGGGTTATTGTCTACAGTTCTAACTCCTACTGTTGATGCAAAGTGATATATAGTATCTTGATCTTTAAAAAAAGAATTGAGGGTTGTAGCAGACGTTTTAGACAGGTCGACTTTAATAATCTTATACCGATTACGAGCGTGGGACGTCTCCATTAATGTCTGTGATATCAACTTACTACGATGCCCTATATTATCTAATATTGTAATATAGTCAGTACCCTCTGTCAGTAGCTTTTTGAGTAAGGAGGCGCCTATAAAACCTAATCCACCTGTTATTAGTACTTTTTTCATATGTCAGCAAAATAACTCCTTTATATCTCTGATAGAGTTTGACTGCAACGATGTATAGTCTATAGTGGACTCAATACTGTGTAAACTGTTTATTGTTTGACTAATGAAACTATCAATAGTAATATAACTTATAATATTAGACATATCACTGTCACTCACTAAATTTTGTCGTATTTTACGCATTAAACCCTTTGTTCTATGGGTACCATACACTCGCGGTATTCGTAATATCATATACTTATTGTAACGCTTTTTAATGTAAACCTCCATAGCGAACTTACACGATTCATAAAGATTTGTAATCTTATTAACTCCCTCCGTACTAGCAAATATAAATGTAGCATGATTCTCTATTGCAATATTCAATAGATTGTCTGTACCTATAACAATAGTGCTAACTGTTCGCTCTATATCTTTAAATTCAAATGTATCGCTAGGAGAGGCTAAATGCATGACCATGTCAATATTACTATATTGACGTCGATCTCTAACATCGCCTTCATACTCCACCACGGTATAGATAGCGGAGAGTGCCGGTATAAGCGATGAGCCTAAAAAGCCTTTACTGCCTGTTATTAGTATGCGAGGTTTTCCATTCACAATTATCCCAACCGAGTCTTATGAGACTTGGTTCCTTTCCTCTGATGCAGTTAGTAAGCGTACTCAGAAATGATTGACGATCGTGAGGTTCATGTAGAGGTATGCCCAGCGCTGCCATAAGTTGCGCGTCATCGTCTAATATATGACCCTTACCGCCGGCTTTATAACAACCGTTAGCACCTGCGTTAATAAACGTAACGCTTCTACCGAAGTTTACAACACTGAACTTTATCTGTTCGTATCCGCGGTGTATTACAAACCCTGCAACCCCATACACTATAACTGACTTACCTTGACTAGCTAGCCCACCAGCAATGTTCACAAGGTTCGTCTCCTGCACTCCTACATTTATACAACGCTCTGGAAACCGCGACTTAAATCGCTTAAAGCTCCACATATCTGCATGTAAGAAATACAGATTCGGATTATTGTATTTACTAAGAAATTTGTCTAAGGTATTTCTCATCTACTTTTTTATAATGCCAGGTTATAGGGTCTGCTTCCATAAATGGGACACCGTACCCTTTAATAGTCTTACAAAAGAATACAGTCGGTTTACCGTATTCAGCTCTAAACTCTTTATTGAGCTTAAGGTAATCATGCCCGTCAACGACAGTAGTAGCCCACCCATTATTGCTAAAGAAGTTAATTACCGGCTCTATAGGTAGAATGTCGCACACTTTACCTGTAACCTGTTGGTTGTTGTAATCTACAGTAACAACTATATTTGCCAATTTCTTATGACCGATATACTGTATAGCCTCTAGAGTGCTGCCCATCTGCAATGTAGCATCAGAGAGATTGACCCACACTTTCTGAGATGTTGTCATAGCAATGCCACTTGCAACACCTAGAGCATTCCCCATCGTCTCTTCACCGAAATCAACAAAGTCTATTTCAGCGTGTTTAACTCCAGGAGATAGATTCTCTATATGCTTGATATAGTTAAGTCTTTTCCAGATTAGATAATAGGTTTGTGAACCAAATGGCTTACCTAGAACGATTTTGTGCTTATATGGTACAACATGCTTCTCTGTAAACAGAACATCCACATAAGTGAGCATAGATAGAGCTGACGGTATGTGCGTCAGCTGCTGCTTGATAGAATACTGTAAAACAGTATTTGGTAAAATAGGATCAACTATATCCATAATCTTTTAACCATATAGGATATGGTGTACCCCTCAAGACATCAAGTTCTCGTGCTGCTATTTCTACGAGATTCCTAGGACTAGGTTCCTTTACACCTAGCCCTGTTAATAAACTATTCCAACTCCATTCATCAAATATAGCAGACTCTGAATATAAGTTAACATCCATCTGTTTATACTGATCCCAATACTCATTACTTCTTTTTGCGTATTTATAGTGTGCTAGTATAAAACTAACTATCGAATTGTATTCCTTATTGATCGTACGGTTATATTCATCTGCTGTAATCTTCTCTTCAATATAGTCGCATAATAGCTCAATACTGAACACACTCATAAACAGACTAGTACTTTCCATCGGCTCGACAAAGCTTGATGATAGACCTACGGCAGCAACTGGCGGCACTCCTTCAACTATATGTGTCTCACATCTACCAGTTGCGAACTTAATTTTTTTAATCTTACTCTCATCTATCTTACTGACAGTAGATTGCTCTATAAAGTCTATAAATTCCTGTCGCACGTTGAAATTATCTGAATGCACATATCCAAATGTCATCTCGTTTCGTAAAAACAAGTTCCATATCCACCCATATTTCATAGCGGTTGCAATTGAATAGGGTCGTATTTGATTTAGGGAGTTAGTATAACGGTGTCTATAAATGTAGGCAGAGTTGTTAGGAATTAACTGCTCTATAGATACAAAGTTATTATCAGGCTCTACTGCTCTGAGAATAGTCTTTGACAGGCCTGTACAATCTACTACAAGATCTGCAGTACTCTTCACATCATTAAAGCTAACTTCCTTTTTTATAATAGAGAGATTTTTATAAACCTGCAATTTAGATTCTATTAGAGTTGTTAGAAGGTTAACATTAAAGTGGAATCCTATATTACTCTCCGGATGTAAAACGCCAGCTGTTACACGTTGCTGTCTGCAATGCTCATCATACGACGGAAATGCATGGAAAAACTTATCTCTTACACCGGAAAACTCATCAAATCTAAATCCAAATTTTATAGTACCGTTACAATGATCGAGAATGTCTTCTGACGATATACCTATTTTTCTTAGAAAAATATGTACGTCAGGTACAGTTGCTTCGCCTACACCTATAGGGTTATTAACCTCCGGGTATATCCATCTGATGCTCTTATCTGGAAATGCTTTACATAAAAATGCAACCGCTAGGTAGCCTGCTGTACCAGCACCGACAACAGTTAGGTTTTTATACTCTCGGATCATTTTACCTCAACTCTCTTGTACTCTAAATCAAAAACGCATTTTTTAAATGGACATATTACATCTGCAACTGTTGTAAAATAATTGTCGTAATTATACGGAGTATTAATGTTGAATAAAGGTTTAGCAAAAGAGAATATCTCGCTGATACATCTGTAACAATTACCATCCCAATCGATTATTATTCGATCCTTAGCTACGCTGCACTTATAACCTAAAAAGTTAGTCTTATTATTTAGCCATAGCTCAAATTTTGATACACTACTAACAGTGTATGGGTCTGTTTGGTATTTAATAGTTTTATCGAAAAAAAGGCTATGTATAGCTAATTTAGAAATGTCTTCAGTTTTTTGCAGGTAGGCTAATTCACCTACATCACTCTCAACACGGTTCACCTTGCAATCAATAAGCGGAGATATCTCACAATACTCTATACCGAGTATAGAAACAGCTGTGTTAAAGCTGCCCATAACACATTTACGACTATTGTACATAAATGTAATCTTACCAAGGAGATTAAGATTCTTAATCATAATACACTTTCTAAGAAATAAAGGCAGCTCAGTTTGAGTGTTGTGAAAGCTGCAGGATATTTTAAAGATATTACTATACTTCGCATATCTGCTGCAAAATGAAGAGAACCAATCTTCTGATCGTGACAAGTTAGTTAGAAAATCAATGGAGATATTAATCCTATTAGCAGTACAATAGGCTAGCACACTATCCAAGAAACTGTTTAAATGGGTGTAAAGAGTCGGCTCGCCTCCGTATATAAATAAGTAGATCGGTCTCTTAATGACTTTAGATATTGAGCCGATCATAGAGCAGACGTTATCTGCATTCAGCTGAGTAATAGGATTCTTATTTTGATGTAGATCGGTACAGTAATAGCAGTCGTAATTACATTTAGTTGTAAGTCTAACTTCTAAATTAAAGCGTTGCTGTTCCTCTCCTAGCGATACGATCTTTATAACCTCTCCTTATAGTATGAGTATTTTATATCACAGCAGCATCCTGTTTCTACATCGCAAATAACCTGCTTATCAATATTACTTCCGAGAGGCGTCATAGGTGTATGAGTACAGTGGTTTACTATTCGACCATCTGTCTTTATATACCACATTAACGGTGTGCATCGAAAACCCTTAAAAAATCTTAAGCCATGTTTTTGTATGTCATACTCATTTAAATTAGTCATCTTACCGTTGATATTAAACGGGATATTACCTGTAATACTTTTAGGATTTTCTGCAATTACTGTTTTAAATGTTTCAAAAAACTTGTCAGTATATTTAGGAGACCAGCCTGCTCTCGTTGGAATTAGAAAATTAAACCCAACTGCAACACCTCGCTCTTTTAAGGTATTAATGAGACTGATAGTGCCTTCCCAATGCTCCTCAGTGTCTGACAGATTTATATTAGGAAAAATAGTTATATGCTTTGCATCTTTTATAGCAATACACTTATCTATAAAGACTGGCTTAAAGTATTCGGGATGGTAAGAGGGTGTTATTTGCAGCTTATTACACTCAGGTATATCAAATTGCTGATAATATTCTAATGATCTAGAAAAATTTGTAACAAGTTCTATCTTAAGACAATTTTTAATTGCATTTAGTCCCTTTACAATTTCAACCAAATCTGGATGCAATGTAGGTTCCCCGCCTAGCAACTCAACGTTAAACTTAGGTATGCGGTTAAGCGACAACTGCTTTACGACCTGTTTATACGACTGCAGCTTAGTAGTATCAATCTGCTTCTTCAAAAAGTGCTCTGCACTACAATACGAGCACCTGTAATTACACACGTCAACAAGGTCCCACGAAAATGTAACCAGCTTACAATTGGGGTCGCCAGCATGCTTAACGTCGTCTATTGTCATCACTTATTACTTATTGAGTTTCCGAGTTATTCAATAATACTACTTTTTCTTTAAAAATCTTTAACAAGCCGTCACAATTGCAGCTACCGTGTGGGCATTTGACAGGCGTAATTGCTGTAATCTTTTTAAAGTAAAACGGGTCAGTTACAAGATTAACAGGTTGATCAAAGCATACTCTATGAACGACACCATCGTATGAGATCTCGTAATTATTATTCCAGCAACTCCATCCCTTGAACCCCGTTAGTTCACGTTTAAAGAGATTGTAGTCATTGTACATAACCTTATCGCCCTTAACATCTTCAAAGGTGAAGTAGTTAGGATATGCGTTAAATCGTTTAAACTCATTATAAAATTCTTCGCTATAGTTCTCAGGCACATGTACGTCGCCGTTAGCATATAGGAAGTGTGGGTGTATCTCGATACCGCTCATCTCTTCAAGACTATCTACAAATTTATGAATCTTAGGCCATAATTCCTTTTTTGGATTTAGCATTACATTCACCTTACATCTAAACCCCTTGTCCTTAATAACTCTAATATTGTCCAGTAACCGTTTAAAGTCTTCTCCGTATTTGGATTCGTATTCAGTATGGAAACTCCACAAGAAGTACATGTTGTTATAGTACTTGTGCTTTCTAAAAAAATCCGTATCTTTGGATCCATTTGTAGTAATATACAATCTACCGTCCGGGTGTTTAGAAATAGCAGCATGACAGCCTTCTATTAACTCCTCGTAGCGAGGGTGGAGAGTAGGCTCTCCGCCTAAGAGACCCAAGAACACTGGTAGGGTTGCTCTACCGATACTGTTGATGACTAGTTGCTGCTTATCCCACCTATCTATCCTGCCCCACTCATCGCCATACTCCTTCATCGCATAACAATATGAACATTTAAAGTTACACTGGGTACTTACATCCCAATGAATATATAGTCGTTGTACCTTATGACCGGAGTCATATTGCTTGATAAAATCTGTCATCTTTATTATAGGTATAGAAACTTATATTATCACCACCGCTTGTGGTCTGTACCCAGCGCTCACCAATAATATACTTAATAGTTGCCGGTTGAAGGGAATGGAAAAGCTCTATGTCGTTATTAATATTATTACCGACCGGAAACGACTTAATTAATGATTTTCTGAACAGTATCTGACCGAGTTGAAAGTCACGTGGGGTATATTCTTTCAGGAATTTCGATAAGTCAGTCACTTCAAATAAATGTCGGTTTGACTTAGTGACACGCTTATATGCACAATAAGGCCCGATCTCAGCTATCAGCGGTTCCGAGACATATTCCAGATAGTTAACATCCGACTCGAAGTCTAAATTATCAAAGAAGTTTCTTTTTATGTAGTCATCATCTTCTAAGAAATACACGAACTCACATAGGGACTGATCAAACAGAAACCTATATAAATTGGAAAGGTCACTATCTCGTTTGTAGTGATATGATATAGGTATTGCAGTATTATAAATTTCGTCGATATCATTAGAGTCGTTGTTTACTATGACTTCGACACCGGGCGGCACTTTGCAGGCTAATATACTTTCAATACACCGCTTAAACAGCTTTGGTCTATTGTGGGTTAATATTAAAATGCTAAGTTTCATTTTCTATATTTTACGTGATCGAGGCCATCATAGCATGTAGTATTGATGCAAACTACATCTGACTTCAAGAATGCATTAACATCAATATCGGCTAAGTTTGCCCCGCGTATTTGTTTATTATAGTCATCATTACAGTGATAAACCTGTAAAGTATGGTCAATAACTATATTCTTTTTGCCACACTCACACCACATATGTTTAAATTTCGTATGTATTTTGCTAGCCTTTACCTCGCTGTAGTTTTTCACAGTACCATCAATATTAAAGTTCCAGCCTTCTTCGAAATATTCTTTAAAGTGTGGATATTTTCTGGTAAAGTATCTATACTCTAAACTCTTACCATTATCATCTCCTCTTAAATAGTCATCAGTTAGGTGCACCTTATAATCTGGTAAGTTGAGAAAAGTTAAATTTTCTATCTCAGTAAATTTCAGCTTTATCTTGCCGGGGAATCTACTATTTAAAAGATTAAACTCAGATAGAAATTGATCCTCTCTACCGATTTCTGTACTAAAGAAGCACAACCCCATAGCATTGTATTTGTTGCTTAGATACAGTTTTTTTGAAAACTCATCGACCGACTGCTTACCTATATGATAGCTACTGCAAATGTCAATTTTTGCCGTACAGGTAGTAGCTGTTTGTAGAAATACCTCTAAACGGTCATAAGCAATACTTAAATTTGTCTGGGTTTGTAGGAAGAGTTCTCTATCGGAAAATATCTTTATAAGTTCAAAGTGTAAATGTTCCCAATATCTGCTTAGCGTTGGCTCTCCGCCATAGAAGTAGAAAAACAACCGCCTTTTGCTCACGGGTATTTGAGACAGTTTAGAAATTACTGCTGCACAGTCTGCCTCAGACCACTGCGTAGACGTGTTGTTATACTCATTACAGAACCAGCATGCGTGATTACACTTGAATGATGGTTTTAAAGTGACTTTCAGATCATACTCAGGGAATTGAGCAGTCTTTATTATCTCAAACTTATGTATTAAAGCAGACATTCTGTATAATATTAATTATGCTATCATCGCTCTGAAGCGATACCGAACTAATGTCTGTGTCTATATCAAGCTTTCGATATTTTAACCCGGTGTCTATATTTAAATATGCCTCGTCGATGTTATAATAGATAACATCTTTACCGTAATGCTTACACTCAGCAATAAATCTCGGGCTACAGTCGAACATTGTAGTCGTCGGAGTATATATGTATGTTGAAAACTTACTAAACAGATCTAAAACAGGTGCAGATAGAAAACTAACCTCAGTAATATGCTTAAACTTATCGGTGTATGCTTCAGGGAATGATGTTATAGCTATAAATTTTTTAAATTGAGGGTAAAGTTGAGACATCTGACAAAGGATTTCGTCAGATATGGCTCTACAGTTCTTAGTACAGTATAGTAATGCAGTATCGACCTCTGCTGATACTGCAGACTTAAGCTTAGAGAAGAGTATTTTTTTCCTGTAGTCTATTGCAATATTAATATCTTTTGGCGTGCATTTATATACCCGGTTATCCTGTAATAGGGTTATATTATTATACCGCAGGTCATGAAACGTATCTAAACGTGAACACTTAAACGCCAACACGTTATCGAATATTAGTTTTACACCGAAGTGTTGAAAGTTTCTATTTAAGCCGCCATCAACGAAGAGAATATTCTTGCCCTTTAATATTTTTGGTCTAGATGCAAAGTAAGTATTATTCCTTATATCGCTAACCTCTCTGCTTGTTACATTATACTTATCAGTAATGATTGACTCAATTTCACTCCAAGTGAAGTCTTCTCCTATGAATATGCCAGTTTTATATCGCTGTGAAAGTATGAAGTAGTAGTCAAAAATTTCATAAATATGCCCGCATATTCCGTGATTATTGTCAGGAGGCCAGGTAACTGATAAAAATATATCATAGTTTGCATCTAATACTTTAATCATACATACCGGATCTATAGAAGTTAACTCGTCTTATCTTCTTGCCCGAGACGGGGTATACCGGTGCATCTAGCTTCTTTTCAATCCCGTCACAAATATAGTAAAATTTACAGGTAATACAACTGTTAGGCTTTTTATAATCATTTGATCGATCTTTTGCAGCAACATCATGCGCTATTAAAATCTTCTCATTCTCAGTATACGCTTTAGATACATCTAGCGTACCACTATACATCTCTTTATTCCAATCATACCTATCGTATATGTGTTGATACTGATTACATACGTACTTTTCGTAGCCAATCATATAGCAATACGGGGTATATCGGACATTAATAGTCTTTATATCGTCTTTTATAATGTCGATACACTTCTTAATATGGGTTGTGAGGGTTAAATAGTCAGCCTGTTCAAAATTTTTATTATCCTCCCAATAGTTAAGAGTAAGAAAATTAATCTCAAGAGGCTTAATTGATAATAGAAGCTTACTGTACTCTTCCAACCCTTCGCAGTTCTTTTGATAAACTGTGCAATTTATTCTGACAATAATTTTATGTTTTTTAGCATTGTCGATTGCTTGGAGTATCTTAATATAAGAACCCTTTCTATCAGTAATCTGATCGTGTACCTGTTCGTTAAATCCATGGAGACTAAATAGTATCTCTTTTAGTCCGTGTTCTTTCGATTTCTTAAGAAAGGCTTCATTAGCAAATTTATAGCCGTTACTAAGACAGCTAATATGTTCAAATCTTTGATTACAGTAATCTAGGAGCTCAAACCAATCTTTATGTACACTTGACTCACCACCTGAAAGATCGACCTCAGTAATACCATATCGGTGTAGATAATCGACCCTGTCCTTAATTACCGATAGTGGGGTATTTACATCAAGACGGTCCTTATAGTAGCAAAACTCGCAATTATAATTGCAGAGTGTACCTGTATCTAATTTTGCTCTGTTACACCGTTTTGTATCAAAATCTATATCTATGCCGTGAGTACTAATGACGTTAAGATTCATTGCAAACAAAATCCGGGGCAGGCAATAAAAGCGAAGGCCAGAATGAGGTTAATGCTTTAACGGTTTTGAATTGGGTTAGATCAACTTCTTGAGGCACATCTCGAAACATTTGCTTGATTATAGCTATATCAGCAATATCGCTCGACAATGAACTAGTCAATGTCTCCTTCTCTAGGTTATCTAACTCCTGTAGATTCTTATTTCGATGCTCACGTATTAACTTCATCCAGCCTACTCGACACTGATTTAAAGTAGTCTCGTCAACTGATTCACCCTCTATATCTCGCTTATCATCTATGCCTAGATGCTTGCAGAGTATTAGCGGGGTTCTGTAAGCATTCGGATTTGTTCCGAATATATGATTAAACGTATCAATCTGAAATAATCCGGTGTATAGCTTAGCCTCAGTATACCACCTAGTGAAGATCTGTTCGCTCTTTTCGAAAAATTCAGGGGATTGTTTAGAGTAGAATTTAGCTATGTCCTCACCGAGTAGAGGTACGGTTTGACCACATGACATAAGTATACCGATATTATCACTATTGACCTCCACCTCACGCTGTAAAATTTCATCAAAAAATCCGTTATTTGAGTTGTTGCCCTTCTTGACGTATATAAAGCGCTCTATATGGTTAGTTCGAACACCAATGACGCAGTGGGTATTATCATTAACGCCTCTTGCCCAGTTATGAATTGTATGCATATACTAAGATCTTTGTGTACCGTCAATATTAACCCTCTTACCAGTCGCTCCGCCGTATGGTACCTCGATGGTAGTGGCTTCTTCCGCTCCGGTTTTATTGTCTCTAATCGTAACTGAGTAGGTACCAGCATTTAAAGCAGATTTAGTAAAGACGGTTTGTGTATCGGGGTTTATGGTAACCGCCGGATCAGATCCTACTGTGATGACGGCCAGACGTGCACTAGCAAACTGTGCAAACGAAGTTTGCGATATAGTGATTACAATCGTCCCATTATTAAGAGTTTTGTATTTCGATGGGGTTTCCGGCGTCGACGTGATCAGCGCCTTCAGTATCTGAGCGCCTTTAAACTCACCAAAACTAAACGGTTCACCCGGAGTTAAATTTTCAACTTCACCATATTGAACAAACAAATCGTTAATTTCAGAGATCTTTGAATTAGATCTATTTGTTTCCCTACTAGCGAGCGAACTTACATCGCTGCCCTGTAACGTCGCATTTAAACTACGCGTAGAGGTGGCCGCAGCACCTACGGAGATGGGTGCTGCGGCGTCATTTGGTATTGCTGTACCGGCATGTGGCATATTTTAATTATGTATTATTATATTGATTACTCACTATACTCAACTTGTATGTATATATCGTCTGCTACATATGGCATACCCGGACCATATTGTGTAGTAATCAGAGCACCAAGACTACTGTATGTAGAGAAGAGTGTTGAGGTAGTGGATAAATAGTTGGCTACGTTTATAACATCGCCTTCACTTAAAGTGATAGCTGATATAGGGTATGCGCTAGATGAACTCGAGGATAACCCCATATAGTAAGCACCAGATACGTTATAATCTATAGTAACGTCATACCCGTTAATATTAACGTTCTGTACTTGGAATACTTGATTACTTAAACTCGTAGTATAACCGACATAGAATCTCTCGTACGCTATCATAGCGCTATCCATCTGAACATTCAGATAGTTATTATACTTAGCCTCAGATTTATTCTTTAAGTCGACGATTATTTGACGACCAAAATCTGTTATTCTAATTCGGGCATTCTTAATCTCTGCTGTAGCACTGTTTGGACTATATAAAGTGAACGGATGAGTAACTGTGCTAAGATTGTCGGTCTTAGTTATAAAGCTATACGCATTAGCGGGTCCTCTGAGGCATATAGTGTTAGGGTTTGCAGCGGAAGTACCGCCCGTACCGGTGGAACTTAATGAGAACTGCCCGCTAAAATCGAAGCCGATTCCTAATTGAGCATCTTTAATACCAGATACGCCCGAGACCGAGCTATAGCACATGCCTGCAGACAAAGTGTACCCGTCGGGTGCAACTCTATAATACGGTAAAAATCCCAATACAAAGCCACCGTCTATAACATTATTAGTACTATATGCCTTATAATCAATAGTTATCGTTAGATCTTTACTGTATACGTCAAAGATCTTAGTAAAAACTATTGATTCCTGAATTGGTGTAAATGGCATATATATAGACTAATTAAATGTTAAGAAGTCGTTAGCTACAGTAAAGCTTGCAGAGCGGCTAGGTGTTAATGTCTTGGTAAATATAATATCGCTATAAGCGCTATTACCGAAATTTTCAGAGTGTAAAAACATATCCGGCTTATAAACGTGTGCACTTAAATTATATAAGGTTGAGCTCAGTTTAAAAGTAAACTCAACATCATAGAACATATTAGACGGATCTTTGCCAATGTACTTTAATATATACTTACCGGTATCGTATCCATAACTCAATACCGGTCTTTCGATGAGAGTAAAATTAATGAAAGGTATGTAGTTGCCAGGAGAATAGCTGGATAAAGATGATAGCGAGAAGAATCCAATATCTGCAGGACCGGAGCTAAGCGGTGGGTATACTCTCTGTATACTCTCGCCAGTATACTTGTATATATCAAAGTAAATCGCTCGTGAATTGGTCGCGCTCGCAGCAGGTAGTATATTAGTTTTTGCAACATAAAGTGAATCCTTTACTTCATCGTACCAGGTGTTCGAAAAGTGATTATACTGGTTATTATCCCCTCTAACTAAATAATTTATCTCCCCGCCAAACGGCAGGTACTTCTCGGTGGTGATATTATACTTTAACTTATTAAAGGTTAAATAATTCTCCGTCTCTATAATTAGAATATTATTAACCACGTCAAAGTGCTTAACCTTTACGCGAAGCTCGTTCGCCACGGCGATCGGGTACTTGGTAAAGATATCGTTGAGTACAGTCGACGCGTGAGCTACGATGGTATCTCCTGCATTTCTGAAGTACATGGTACCGTAGACATTATACTGATCGTGAAAGGAGATACTTGCTGATAGTTGCCCGGAGGCAGATGAGAACGTAGTAGTGGCTGAGGGAAGCGTATTATCTAAATACACGTTTTGATTAAAGTAATCTCTAGTAATAATGATCGGCGAAGCATCTTCACCGCGGTTTAAGAAAGGACCGCAATCATTATAGCCAAATCCTGATAGAGGGAACGCGCTATAAATATATGCCCCTGATACCTGGCATTCTGTAGTATCGTTATCGATATAAGCAGAAGCATACGAGTAATCAACGAAGTTATAGGAACGTAGGGTTACTAGCGGAGTAGTTGCATTAAATAGTAAGCTATCGCTGACTACGAAAGTGAAGCTTAGATCAGCCTTACAGAATTCTAATTCAGGAAAGAATCTAGCTCCCTTTACTATATAGCTTACACTTAAGCCAGTGAAGCCGGCTGTATTCGTATCGAGCTCTATTATACCTGAAGCAGGTAGGTTCCAAGTACCGCCTGATATAGTCATGAATTCGTTACCATTTAACTCAAGACAATAAGAAGTCGGGCCTAACTCGATCTGTCTAATACTTTCAGGGTCCTTTGCCTTATATATCTCTTTATATAATCCAAAACTATTACCATGTAGATCCTGCCTAAATTGTACCTGTGTTTGATTGTCAGTGAATAATAAGTAATCTGTTCGACTACCTATCGGCTGAAAGTTACTCGAAGTCTTGGGGAATACATCGTTATTATCCCATATTGTTTTCTTGGGACCCGCGAAGAAATCGTAACTATCAAAAGCTCTCGATATACCGGTAGGATCGTGATTTAGTGATTCAGATCGAGATTGGTATCCCTTAAACTTGGTTATAAAATCGGTAATCGCGTTACCAAACCCGGCTGTATTAGTTATAGAGTTCTTAAATTGAGATACTATCTCAGTGTAACTGAAAGGATTATCAATTAAGGTTCTGCTTAATCCGGCAATATTGCCATACTTATTTGGATCCGGAAAAACGTATATTTTACTTTTTTCGAGATCATTAATTGAACCTTCGATATCAAAGGCAATAAAATTTTGTATGCCCTGTTTATCTGCCTTAAAGAAGCCGCCGATACTCTGTAACGTTGCGAGTTTCTCACTTTCGATCTGTAAGATCGTTGGAAATCTTCTATTTAGATAATTACTGAATTCGTTTGCTTCAAATAGCTTACCGTAGGTAAATTGTAGTTGATCGTTAGTAGAGAGATAGTAGAAGGTAGTGCCTGAAAATGTTTCAAGCGTATCTTTCAGGATATTCAGGTTTAAATTACCGGTATCGAGATTATTAATTAGACTAGTAAAATTCTGATCCTTTAAGAACTGTAAGTCATCACTAGTAAACTTAAAGTCAATAGCAAAATTAGTACCCAACGACTCGAGTATGATCGGGTACTTCTCGATCTCTTTGATAATACTATTATCGAAATCTAAGAATAATTCCGGGTCAAATTCGTAACTATTACCGTCAAAATATGTCTTGCGATCGCCCGTAGCATCATAGGCAGATACAGACAATGCAGGATTTATGTCATAATAGTTGGTCTCAGTATCATACAGCTCATCAAACGATACAGAGAAAGTATTCTTTATATCAGCTTTAGTTATCCCCTCTTCTTTAAAAAGCTTATTAATCTTTGGGTCGAGAAAACTACTCTCAATAGTCTCGCGAATAATTTTATCAAATGAGTAATTAGAGCTCTTAAGATTATGTCTATAAGGGGTAGACTTAATCTCATCACGTGCCGACGCATAATACAAGCATATATCTTTTATCTTGCGAACAAAGAGAGGTATAATTGCAGCTACTTGCTGTGGGTCCGTATAGTCAGCATTGGTTACAAATCGCTTTTCATCTGCAGTTAGAAAGTTAACAGCAATATTTCTAAACAGCGATACGTATAAGTCTTTTATGGTGTCGCTGTTTACTGCCTGTGTATCGATGTTAACCTTTTGCCAGTCTAAGATATACTCCTTATATTCTCGAAGAAGAGTACGAGGATCATTCTCTATATTGACAAAGTACTGAACCCATTGTAAAAAGGCGAGAGGCGACAACTTATCAACAGCGTTAGGGTTATTCCTATCCACCACTATTGATTGTTGTACCGTTAGATCTCTAAGATCAAGATTTCCAGAGTTTGCGATGCCGACTTCCATAGTACTTTAATACTTAATTGTTGTATGTTATATCAGTAGCGCTAGAGAACAATCTCAAGCCTTTTGTCAATTCGTAATTGATAATATTATCCATAATCCCATCATCTTTAGACCAATCGACATATGAGCTGGTATAGAAACTTAATGTTGTAGTCGAATCGCTCCAGTCAATTACTGAATTTTTAATACTACCCTCAGATGTTGGAATATAGGTATAGAATCTAAAATAATCTCCGATTTGAGCTCCGGTAATAGAAGTTGCTACCGGTATTGCCCAGCCCCAGGTACTGTTAAATGTAGATAACGGTAATATATCAGTAAGATCGATACCCGACAGCTTAGCAGTATATACCAATCGATTAGCTCCGCTAAATTTCTCATATACTACTATACCCGCACTTACCGGGAAGGTGCTGGATAATATATTTAACTCGGTTCCGATATTGACGGCGAAACTGCTACTCGTACTATTACGTCTATTAAAATCTGAGTTAAAGTTATTAATACTACCGAATAGTCCTTTGTGGTTAATACTTAAAATGTCTACTACTCGTTTTACTTGTGGTGGGTATTCATAGTTTACCGGCTCCAACAGGTGACCTACCTGGTTACTCATCGATACTAATCCTTGAACGTTGGCTGTATCGATATTGCTGTTATTATCGGTAAAGTTTGCAATCTTCTCATATACCGTCTTACCAAATTCATACGGCTTACTCGAACCATGACCTAGACCAGCTGATAGTAGTAATAGAAAATTATCGAAGTACTTGCTACCGTACTGATACTCCGCATATCTCTGATTACCGAGAAAGTTACCGAAATCGAACCCTTCGTTTACTTTAGCAATACCGTACTTACCACTAAACGGGAATACATCGAATAGATTGCTTTCTCCGGTAACTGTCCGTACTATAGCTGAAACATTAAAACCGGATACACTGTAATATAGGGGATCATTTACTCGAGTATTAGCGACAATTTTTACGTTGACTGCTGTCGCTGAGGGCACAAAATACCCCCTAAAATATCCGCCCACGTCTGTAGGCGCTGCGGAGGTAAAATCAGAGTAAAATGTGCCAGGCAGTATGGCGTTACTGGCAATTGCAGATAGCGATATGATATAATCCGAACCAAATGTACCTGCTGTTAGAGTAGGGTAGAACTTCGTAGAGAAATTATCACTGTCTTCGAGTTTTACAATAAAAGGAATTTTAGTATTCTGCCAGCTTATTGCCGGTATATTAAAGGTAGAAAGTATAGCATCTCCCTGAGTGTCAATACCGTTAGTTGAAAACGATAGTTTTGTTGCAGGATTATACCTGATTCTAGTATCAGCTATAACTGCAGGAGAAGAATTAAAGTAATTGGTACCGGTAAAGTTTGATAAATCCCTATCTAGAGTAATATCGTCAACTATCTTACGATTATCTAGAGTGGTGAATATAATAACTGGTGAACTACCACTCGATAAGTAATTTTTAGGTTTATCGCTAGTAAAGTATGGGGTTGCATAGCCGGTGCTACCAGCAATTACTGCATCAGTATCTGTAGATAGACATTGAATATATTCGCCCGCAGCGTTCTGATTAACGTATATAAGTGTAGAAGTAGTAGCTATAGATGTTATCGGTATATATTCATAGGAATACCCCGCTACTACCTTCTCTAAGAACTTACTATTTTGAATTAGATGCGACCATTGACTCGAATTATAACTATCAATATTTATAAAAGGATCGAGGGTACCTGATACGTACAGGTTAACAGTATAATCGCTACTGTTATTGGCGGGCACAGTTCTCCAGGAACTCTGTCTCAGTATATCGAAGCTTTCAAAGTGACCTGCTTTTACTTCAAATGTCGAGGGGGCATCGTTAATGAGATTATCGTATATAAAATCGTGTGCGGTTAATCCGGGGATGTAGCTACCTACAATCGCTTCGCCTTGGCGATTATATACGATAAGACGTACCCCATAGACTCCGGGAAACTTATAATTATGTACTCCAGTTAACCCATCTGAAGTAGTACCGTCACCGAAATCCCACAGCACTTGCTTACTAGATACTACAATATCTACCTCATCAAGATTGGGTATAAAGGTGAAATTGCAACCCGGCAGAGTGTAACCGGAGAGAGATGCTTCCCCTCGGTAGTTTAGGGTCTGTATATCTACATAAATATCACTCATTCTGATGCAAGAACAATCTTATTAATAAAGTCGATTGAATTACTTAAGTATGGAAATTTAAAGTAGGGCAGAGTCAGATTTTGCTGCACTACTGCTATATCAGTTTCTGGATATACTGGGTTAAAGATTAACAAGCTAATACCGGGAAACTGTATCCTACCGCCACTACTAGTTCTTACTGTTCTAAAGTTGCTCACCCCTTCAATATTAATTATCTTAGATGATAGGTCAGTTAAATTAATGAGTACCCCTAAATTATCGTTAGTAGTCTTAAAGAAGTCGGTAAGGATTTTCGCTACTTGTGCCTGAATCGAACTAAAATTTCGTCTGAGGGCACCATTAACTATAACCTCTAGGGTCGTCTCATCAGCTATACTCGGTGTAAGTGCTTCGCCAACATTACCGAGACCGAAGCCTACCTCTACGTAAACTGGATCTACCGGAACTATTTCAGATGTACTGATCTTATACGGGTTTAGTTTATCGATGATAAATTGCTTTTGTGCGCCATTTAAATAGTTAACCCGCGTAGTAAGAGAGGTAACTAGATCAATTTTTGGTACAGCGTAGACGTAGGTATTATTAAAGTTGCAGCTAGAGCTAAACTTAACCTGATTAAACATTAATCTACTCGCTATCGACGGTCTTTCTACCCCTAGATCGAAATAATATTTTAAATGGCCGCTGATATAATCTGCATTATTCACTACTCGAGAGCTACTAATAATATTGCCGAAATTCTTCTTTACATAGGTCTCTACGTCTCCAGTAGTCGATAGCCGATATTGTGCTCTATAGGTATTTAGTGCATTTTCCTTAATACTAGCTACCCCCTCTGCTTCTGAGGATTTAGTAGATGGTGATATATTTATAAATTGTAATGAACCTGCTTCTTCTGATGTAACAACTACAAGATTCTGCGCGAGCGTATCTGTCAGAATATTTTGAAACTGCTCGGAGTTGTATAATACCAGCTGTCTATCATCAATTCCGCCAGCCGGTATTTCTCCAGTCGGACCGTCTGTCTTTAAAAAATAAATCGCGATCTCATCACCTTGATTAAGCTGCTTACCAAAGGTACCGTTACCGAACTTAATATCATATCTACCGTTCTCATTGAGTCTAATTTGATATACGAGACTATCGGATTGCTCTAGGAATAATGATTCAGTAGGCCGGTACTGAGTATATACCGGATTGAGTACGGAGTTATCTCTTACATATACATCAATGTTGAAGTGGTCGATCTGTACGTTATTAATACCATCTACAGATGTTATCGTCAGCAGTTCGTAAGGCTCACCAGTAGCTACTGCTACTGGGTATTCGACGTAGGTACCTTGATATAATAGATTGTTATCTGAAAACTCAGTTAGATTCTCCGCAGCAGTCAATGTTTTAGTAAAGGTTGCATCTTTAGTAAAGGCGTACTGTATACCGTTAGTAACAAAGTATGAATATCTAGGTATAGTATAGCTATTAGCAGCCAGATTATCAGGAGCAGTAACATTAAAATTAAGAGTAGCAGACTGAACACCAATCGGATTATAGTTAAGTAATTTAACTATTTTATTAATATTCTCATTGAGTGTTGCTTGCGAATACAGGCTCTCGCTAGAGGTTTGATTGAGGTAGAATAGTAGCGTATGATACGAATATGATATAATATCTAGTACCTGATTAATATTACTGCCTTCAAAATTTTGATCTGTAAATACGCCCGAGTTGTTGAGTCGGTCAATAATAAGAGTTTTTAGGCTAGTCGCATCGAAAGCCGCGTAACTATTATTATCTATCTTAAATGTATTGTCGTTAGCCATTATATAAATGTAAAGCCTGAATTATTTAAGCTACCTACTAATAGTATCATGTTATTTTTAAGTGCCGGTACATTTAAAATGATGTCAATTTCGTATCGGTTGTTGTCTTCGTCTTTATACACGGTTACCTTATCTGGTATAACTCGTGGTTCGTATCGTCTGATACCATCTATAACTGCGTCACCTAATAGTTCACCATTATCATTACTTACAGGTAAAAATAAGAATCTTTGTAAACCGGAGCCGTACTCAGGATTTAATATTTTCTGACCTTTTGTAGTGTTAAATAGAGTTATAAGAGAATTTCTAATAGCTTGCTCATCAAAATCAGCAAGCGCATCACTACTTACGTTGTCGTCAAAATACGCTATACCTCTGGGTATACCAAATTGTAGGTCTAAATGTAGATCTTTAAATACTTTGCCAGTATCGACATTTTTTACCTGACTTAGAGATGTTAGCGTGATATTAGCCATTATTAAGTATTTATTGTGTAAAATTGAAACCTAGAGGATAAATAATTCTGTGAAGAAAAGGTTTATACGGTTATACGAAAATAACATCGATCGCTTTACTAATGGTGGATTTTTAGTCGGCGATGTCGTCAAAATTAAACCAGGTTCCTATAACCATAAAGCTTTCGAAGGCCGAGAGGAGATAAAAGCTCAGATCAAGTCTCTTATAGACTCCGATCTCAATATTCGCATTATAAACATTAAAAACAAATATCCTGGGGTGATGGGCGCGAATAACACCGACTATATTAACCCATTTAATCGAACAGTAGATATAGGCCAAGAAATAATGCCGGGTAGATATTACAACACTACGAGTGTTCCCGGCGAAATACTCGAACGTGTACCTACTTATCCCAACCTACCGCCGATTCCTGACTCAATGAAGCGAGCAGATAAGTCTCACATTGATACTAAAGAGGTTGAAAATACCGACAAAAATAGAAGTCTTCATAATACAAATATAAAGATACCTTCTGTTGATGCAAAGCCTACTACGGCAATGTATTTGCCGAAGAAGTAGCATTCTGCGTTAAACAGATAAAGCAAGCATAGCTATTGATCTCCTGATCAACTACAAATGCCGATCGGTAGAGATACTCAGAGATTATAAGCAGATATACTTTCTTTGTCTCTATATTCGTCTCCACCCTATCTACATATTTGAAGGTCTCTCTCAGCAAGTTTACATAATCGCTATTAAACTTTATCTCATTATTAATCAAGTAACGCCGTAGTTCAGTTATATTCTTTTTAACTACAAATTCGTACAGCTCTGGAATTACACTCTGTACCGTGCAGGTATCTAGTACTAGTTCACCGTTGATCGAATTTTTTTGCAGCTCGTTAATACAGCGTCTAACATCTGGGTAGATTCCTCTAACAAACTGTACAAATTGCTTAGGATCAGTCACCTTAATACCCTCGCTCTTAATAATTTTAAAACATCTCTTTACGACTGCATCGAGCGGTGGGGTCAAGTCAAGAGTCTGACAGCGACTAATTAGTGCAGGTATGATCTTGTATTTGTAGTTACCGGTAAGAATGAATCGGGTATAACCTGAATATTCTTCCATGGTATTACGTAGAGCTCGCTGTGCATCTACAGATAATGCATCAGCCTCGTCAAGGATGATTACCTTAATCTTACCGTCAAAACTCTTTGTCTTCGAAAAGGTAATTACTTTGTTTCTAATAGTATCAATACCATTTTCGTCAGATGCATTAATATACATATACTGACAATTCAATACATCAGTAACTAGAACTTTTGATAGGGTACTCTTACCGATGCCCGGGCTACCTATTAAAAGTAGATTAGGTATCTCTTTCTTTTTATTGAACTCTTCAATAATAGATAAGTTATTAGGCGATAGAATAATATCCGCCAGTACCCTTGGTCGATATTTCTCGACGTATAGATTATCGAAGTTCATTTGCCTGAAGATCCGAGTCCTTTATCACCGCGAGCAGTTTTTTCAGCGGTGCCCCACTCAACTTCAATATCGAGATTTAGATAAAAAGTAATCTGAGCACAACGATCACCAACATTAACGGTATAGTCTACATCAGAGAAGTTATATAATTTAACTGCACAGTCGCCGCGGTACTCGCTGTCTACAATGCCAGGGTGGGTCATAAGACTATGTTTAAAACCTAGACCTGATCTGGATTCAATTTTAAACCAGTAGCCCTTTGGAATGTAACCGACTGTTATACCGACAGGTACTATAGCAGAACCTTTCGCCGGAATTAATACCGACTCTGTTGAATATAGGTCGAATCCGGTATCAGTAGCGTTATTTTTTGTAGGTAACTTAGCGTTTTCAGCTACTTTTACAAATTTAACCTTAGGCATATAATTTAAATTGCTTATGTTTTCCATATAGTAAATATATGTTAAACTCATTATTGATCAACTTATATTGATTTGACCGAATAAATAGATAAGTATTGACATGGATGATGATATAGATCCTGAAATCGGATCCTTGATAGATCAGTTAAGAAATAACAGTATAGCTATTAAAGCAGTACAGCGTGAACCTGACCTGCTTAAAAAGGAAGACATAGAGATGTTTGTAATTCAAAAAGCTGGTGCACTCGTTGAAGACTCTCTCGAGATGATTCGCACAGTTAAAGATTATATTATATCAGCGCCTGATCCAAAAGGTGTTGAATCACTAGCCGGATTAATAACTGCAACCTCATCTGCCATCGAAACTCTTAATAAATTAATTGTAACTGATAAAAAAACTGCAGCTATGTTTAGGCTAAAAGAGATGGATGCAGATCTCAAGCGGCAGCTAATTGAGGATCAAACAAATTCTAAAATTAAACTTACCCGGGAGGAGATGCTGAGGCATATAGCGATAGCAGTACAGGAGAAGCAAGTTACCAGCATCGATATTACTTCTGCACCGGTAAAGGAATCCTAATTTTTGTCCCCGGGTTGCAGGTGAACAAGTCTCTAATTTCCTGTGCCAGCTTTTGAATCTTTTTCTTAATTGCTTTAATAATTGCTGCGATGTCGGGGATTTTAGGTATAAGAGATAGAATAAATTTAATTATACGTATCTGAACTTCGAGTGCCAACTTAGCAAGTAATTTTTTAATCTTGAAGTTCTTAAAGAACGGAGGCCATACTGGCGGCCATTGTATCTGAGCAAGCTTTCCTAGTTCGAAAGTCTTCGCAAAATCAATAGCTTTACATACTAGGTCTCGTATTTTACGAGCGGTACCAAGAGGAGATTGAATTGCCTGTGCGAAGTTTATACGCGAGAATTCAGGTACCGCCTTACTGATCATTCCGACAAAGCCGAGTAAGCCTTTAATACCTACTGGCTTCGCTGTTACTGAAGTCTTTGCTTGCGCGCTAACCATAGCCTTACCTTTCGCCGCTTGCTCAGGTGGTACTACTGCTGGTTCCGGTAGGATGCTTGGTTTTATTGTGCCCTCAGATAGCAGGGCAGATGTATTAATCGGGATTACCTTACCGGATCTAACATTTGTAACTGTTTTAGCAGTATATTGGGTATTAATATTTTTTTGGTTAATACTTACTACCGGCACTGCGTTACCAGATACTAGCGACTTAGCTATAGTTAAAGAGCTACGAGCAATTTTTAATTTCTTACCCAGTAGATCTACTAAAACCGGGTTACCCTGAACTTTAATTGTAAATTGATATCTACCAACTGCTGCCGTATTGACCTCATAATCTCGTGAATTAAATCCGGTGTGGTCATTTATGTTAGAGACGTACGTTACTAATTTAAATACTGCTTGAAATTCATCATCGAGCTTATTAACTATTCCTTCAATATAATTGCGTGCAAGTGAGTAGGACTGAATATCTGTTATTAAATTCGAGCCATGTGCTTCAGTGCTAGTTGCATATGCTTTCTGTATATTAATAACGTTTTGCCGGAACATTGTAGTAGTTAACCTACTTAGCTTATCGGCCACTGCTATAGATGCAGGGCTTAGTTTATTAGCTAGGGTGGCTGGGTATGTTTTAGGGGGTTGATAGAGAGCACAATTAATATCATTAAACGGTATAACTGAATCCGTTAGCAGGTAGCCGGTATTAGCATAGAGACCTATACTATCACTAAACTTCTCGTAAATATTATTTGAGGCTAATGCCAACTCGACTACCTTCTTTACCTCATCCACACTCTGATTATATTTTTTTATCCAAGGAATTAAAAACTGATTGTCTATACTGTATACATTAGAGTTAATATTGGTAAAGATATCTGCAGTCGAATTTACAAAATCACTTGAATTCAACGCTCTGTTATATTGGATGTACCTATCAATATGCGAAGTAAAGTCAGTAAGATTGTCGAGATACGAGGTATATGCTTTTAAGAATTCTATGCTGCTTGTATAATTAGCTTCAGTGAATTCCGGTATAACTGTATACACACCGGTATTACTCTCCTCTGCAACTAAAGGATCAACTTTAATGACCTTTACTATATCCTTAGCAGTATTAATACTAAGGACTTTTTTAATACTTTTAGCAACGTCGATTTTAACAGGAATGCTCATAGTACCAGCTCCGTCTGGTTTAAGTCTTTATAATTATAAGTCTTTACTGCAACCACTTCATTATGATAGTCACCAGCTGAGAATATATGATTAACTTTAACTATCATGTAGATGCCTAATAACTTATCATCAAAAGCAGAATCTCTAGTACTATCAGTTCGATCAATCGATATAAACTTCCCAGCTTGTCTATATGTAGCACCCGGCAATTTAAAGCTAATAGAGTTATTAAGCATTATCGCATTATATAGAGCCTCATTTCTGCCTACTCCTAAACGTTGCTTCTTATTATCTTGTGATGTAGAATATACGTTAGATATATTTTGATTAGTATTGCGATAAACGTTGCCTACGAGGTTAGACTGTGGTGCGCCTCGCTGCCCAAGCATTTTATTAACGTAATTAGAGCTATATACCTTCTTAATATTATCGAAGCTATTAGACTCAGTGTCTACTGCGAAGTCTTTATTACCGTGCGAGTATGAGTGAACATTATGAGTATTAATACGAGTCTGAGTGAGATTACCGGGCGGCGGTACAAAGCTAAAATTATTAACCGTACCTGCATTACTAAAGTAAACTGATACTGCTGGTGATCGAGATATAATAGTATTTAACACATTCGGATCAGATCCCTTAAGACCGCCGAGTAGTAGCTTCTCTAAAAATAACGGGCCACCTGCATTATTAGCAGCATTATATGCATTATCAAAATACTCCTTCATGCTTATTAGGGACCATGCTTTCGGGTACCTGTCAATAGCTAACCAGCACTGATCAAAATTATTTGCAGCTGTACTTACGTGCTTCGATAGTAGGTATTCTAGGCAATCGCCAGCCTTGTAGCCTGTAGGCGAACTAAAGAATATATCGGTCCCGCCTGCATCAAATTTACCGAAAGCGAGTTTAAATCCGTCACTAAGTGGAAAAGTTTGCTTTAATACCTCCTGAATAGCAACACCGGTAGATACAGTACCAACCTCTTTATTGTTACTAAACGCGCCCTTACCCAGCTTGGCAGTTGAAAAATTAATGTTCTTTTCTAACAGAATCTGGTGATATAAGTCCCAGAAGTATAGTTTTTTAAATTTCAGAGAGGGGTTATCTGTCTCTATTTCCTCAATATTATAGACAATAAAATCATAATTTAAGGAAAACATAGCCTTTGTTTTTTCGTTTGCCTGCGAGCTATTTTTGGTGTTAATCTTAGGCGTTATAGATATTCTCAAGGCATCGCGTGAGTCTCCTCTAAATAGATAACTCTTACCGTCTTGACCTGGCCTCTCGAGTAGATCGTGGTCATTCTTAACTACAATATAACCAGATACGTAATATTCATTCATCGAGTCTTCGATCTGAAGAGCCTCGATGCCTTCAGATCTAAATACAAACGCTTTACCCTCAGGATTATGTAGGGTCACATAGAAATCATATAGATCGCTTCCGTACTGTACGGTACCGAAATCTGCAGACTGCGCGCTACTCTTAAGAAGTCCATCAATCATAGAGTGTTTAATATGTCACTAATAACTAGCCTTATATATTCCGGTTTAAGTATCTTAATTGTACCTGAAGGTACTTGGGTAGGGTCTTTAATCTTATTTAGTATAACAATGAGCCACCACAAGTCTATCGTACCGTATGCGGTATAGCTAACTGTTGTCCAGGGCATCTTTTCATTTACTACAATTGTATAATATACGTTCTTATCTATATTGTCAGGAATGGTAACCTTATTTAAAATGTTATAGTAGTATCCACCATTTTTCTGCTGATACATTTTAAATATGTTTTCATATCTATAATCCGTTAAGGACGGTAGAGCAGCTATATTATTTTGATATTCGCCAGGCATAAAGTTAAGCTATACCGTTTACTCTATTAACAATCTCCTGTGCATTGTCAGGGAGGATATTTTTAAGAACAGCCTGGTTTATTTTATTTTTTATGTCGTCTACTTGTACTGGTTGATCGTTTACTAGAGAATACATAAAGTTTTTACTGTCTGTAACTAACCCCTGCAATGTTATTGATATCTCGTATGCCTCGGGTACGATTGTCTGAAAGTTAGTAGTGATATTAGATATCCCACCGCCGCTTTTTATCGAAGCTGGTACGTTAATTTTCATCATTCTCCGGGTACCTTTGTAGGCAACTCCCAATGACGATATAAAACTGAAGGGCATATATTTTACGCCAGGAATAGTCACTTCATAGAGAGGAGGTGGCTCAATAAGATTGCGATTAATTCTTTCCGGCTTATTGTTATAGAGTAGTAGAAATATAAACTGCCAGTTACGTACGACGTCCTCGTAAGTTGCACTACCGGTATTAATGAGAGGAAATTTTAAAGTAATACTCTCTCCAGTTTTGGAGTACTGATAGTACTGACTATTCTCAACATAGGTCCCTAAACCGATCACCGATCCTGCAATATCGTTCACTAGGCTTTGTACACCTTGAGTAAATCCGAGTATATTACTAGCCAGTAATCCGCCTGCAATAGTAGTATCAGATGACGCTCCCCAGCCATTAGTAGCACTTTGATTATAATCCTCAAAGTATGGTAGGACAAACTGCCACCCGGTTGGTTCAGTTATATATAACCCCCTATACCAGTGTAAATAGTTTTGATTTAAAAAGTTAGGATCGTCACCTATAACTGCCTCTAACTCCCCTCTTATTCTATCAGATAGAGATTCGGAATTTATACTTGTGCTGCCTAATCCAAGCTGTTGAGCTGTCTGGGTCTTGCTAAACGCACTAATAGCTTGACCTACACCGCCTGCTACTTTAGTAAATAATTCGGTTGTTAATTTACCTACATCCACCGGATTAGTTGATGAACTTATTCCAAAAAGTCGTGCAAGATCCTTACCACCGTCAGCAGCGCCACCTACAGAATATAAAGCCTGTGCAATTAATGAATTAACCTTTAGTCGTCTTTCCTTTAACTTAACATAGGGAGCTTGATCTCTACCAGTATCACTAGTACGCTTCTTTGAGTTTGTCCATAAGAAACCATTTAGTACGTTAACGATATCGCCGCCACCACCGCCGGAGCCGGCGAACTGACCTATATTTTGATAGGTATTACCGTTTGGCGAAGTTATCGTGGGCAGTGTAAACTTTGACGAACTTCTTTCAAACGCAAATTGCCATAGATTTGAGGCCATATAGTTATTTATTATCCTACGCCCTGTCTAAAAAGAGACTGTAGAGGAGATGTACTATACGATAACGATGTAGTCTTAGGTGCATTAACTATTGTAGTATTGCCGGGTTTCTGCATAGCACTACAACCTAGCTCAACTAGTAATTTGTTGGTACCGACAAGTAGTTCTATGATCCTTGTATTCTGAGTAACAGATGTTTTCTGTAGAGCAAGAGACTCCTTCGATACAAAATTGATCGGTCCATCAGACTTATAACCTAATACATCATCAGTACTATCAAACCGCTGTGTAGGCTGACCCGGTCTACTTATAAAGTCATTTGCGGTATCTGTCGGCTGAGGGCTGGGGACAAGCTTTTGATCCTCAAGCTTTTTATCCTTACGGGCAGCAAGTATACCCTTCAGACGCTTAATATTTTCATTTGCCTCAGCCTGATCCTCACCACCGTTTTTAGCCTTACGAGCAGCATCTATACCCATCAGACGCTTCATATTTTTATCTGCCTCATCCTGGTCCTTACCACCGGCCCTCTCTACCCCCAATCTCCCATGAAGAAACTTGGGTATCACGCTTCTCACAATACCCTTTGCAAGGTCTTCAAGTGACTCTATAAAGGATATATAGATGTCCCCAATCATTGCTTCGAATTGTAGTTTCTTTTTTTCAAAAGCATTTTTTATAGGTTCAACTACATACTCTTTCCATATACACTCAAAAAACGGTGCTACATTGTTCTTCCAAAACTCGACAAGTTCTGGTTTAATATCTGTTTTCCAGGTATCCGTTATGGATTTCCAAACGCCTTTAAAAAAACAAACTAAACCACCCCAGATCTTAAGTATATCTGTCTTCCACTCAGGCCAGTTATCCGTTATGGATTTCCAAACGCCTTTAAAAAAACAAACTAAACCACCCCAGATCTTAAGTATATTTGTCTTCCACTTAGGCCAGTTATCCGCTATGGATTTCCAAACGCCTTTAAAAAAACAAACTAAACCACCCCAGATCTTAAGTATATTTGTCTTCCACTTAGGCCAGTTATCCGCTATGGATTTCCAAACGCCTTTAAAAAAAAAAACTGCAGACTTAAAAAACTTTCCGACTACGTCAGGTAGTGTTTTAGTAAGAAATTTGACTATACTTTTCAGTGCAGGTCCGAGGAGAGGGGTAATATACTTGGTTATAAACCCAGTAACCGTCTTAAACATATCAATTAGAAACGGGAATACCTTATCCTTTATAAAAGGTAAGAGAAACTTTAATAATACTGCGCCAATAGCAATGCCTCCCAGAATTTTTAAAAGCTTACCAAAGAAACTGCCTCCATCTTCCTTTTTTTCAGCTACCGCTTTATCTGTCTTTGTACTAGAGGCCTTATTGGAGAGGTCGCTCAAGAATTTTTTACCTTCATTACTGTAGCTCTCTATCCGAACCGATGTTACTTTCTTGACGATTTCGCGCGGCTCTTTTGGCTTTGTCTCAGCAAATTGCTCTTTACTGTCATCAGATAGTTTTTTCCGCTGAGGCTCCGCTTCAGAGCTAGGCAGCTTTGAAAGGAGCTGTATTACTTTGTCTAACCTTGCTACTACTGCATCATTCATCACTATTATTTAATAGTGACACGGACTATGTAGTAAAGAACCCCTGATTAATGTCGATTTCGATAGTATCGTCGTCAATTTTCAGTAGAGTTGCTTCAAATTCCTTGACTTTATTAATATATTCAACAATTTTATTGTACAAACTAGCAGGCAAACTCTCTAAGAGTTGAAACTGCTGCTTAACAGCGAGATCTGACATAATAATATCTACACCCAAAGCAGGGCTGTGTATTTTTTGTACATACTTTAATACTTCATAGATAAACAGTTCACCAAGTAAATCTGACGATTTTTTAGTATCATCTGCTGATTTAAGTAGAACTGTGTTGTATACTGTGTCTAGTTGAAGGTTAGGTATCTTACAATATACAGTTAAATCTGTAGTTTCAATTGTTTGCTGTTTTAACGAATCAGCAATAATTACTCTATTTTTTGCTAGTTGGAGAAGGTTATACGTCTTTTCTTTGTATATATACGTAGGCGATATAGTAGCCGCACGTAGTTGAGCAATAATATAGTTTCTATCAGAGACTAGAAACTCACACTTAGTGATACTATTAGTAAGCAGGATGCTATTAATAGTATCGAGAAGCGATACCATATTCAGTTTATTATCTGCTGCTGTCTTTATTAAGTCTTTCTGTTGTTTAGCAGTAAGGGATTTAAAGACTACAGAAACATTAGCAGAGGGTACAAACAACTCTGTTCGTTGATTGTCAGTAATGGCCTTAACAGACGTTAAAATTTGATTAAAATCGTTCATTTGTTTTTACTTATTAATATAAATCGGTTAAATCAAGCAGGTCGAATCGGTATACTCGACTGAGGCTCTTGATTAGCACTACGCTGCTCTTCGACAAAGCTACTGAACATATCAACCTCTGCAGGCGGTAGATCTACGATATAGCTCGTATCCACCTCCAAGCTATTGGAGATATTAACGACCTTCTTAAAGCAATTAATAATGTTTGCAGTATATAATACCTTAACTAACTCGAACAGAGAACCACCCATATAGCTGCATTCAATCTTAGTGCCAGCTATACTAAATTGTATTTTACTCAACTCTTCCTCTATCACGGTAATATACTGAGCGACTAGCTCGTTAGTATTAGCTGGCAGGCTATTATATAGCTGACATCTTTCGTCTGGAAGAAGAGTACGACTAATACCGTCAATAATGATAGCGTGTATAAAATCCTCTTTATTAATATCAATAAATTTAGCAGGGGTTTTGATAATAATACTAATATTATCAGATATTAATATTACTTGAGGAGTTACATTTAGAGTAGACAATGACTGCAACAATCCATATAAATCTATCTCAGTTACAGTGTTACCTGAAGTAAGCTTGAGGGTACCTCCCACTGACAGTACTCTCATAAAAATAAGAACTACGAGAGCATCTAAACCTGCAAGATTAAGACTATTAGAATACTTTGCAGCCAGTTCTATATAACAATCTTGTATATGGGCGTTTACTCCATTCTGTATAAACTTATTAGCCGTGATATAATCAGCAAACGTAAACTGTCTGACCTTAGCAGCAGTCTTACTCTCCGGCAGTGCTATCTCACTATAAAACTTCATACAGCAATATAAATATATACACATGAATAGCGATAGTCAACTTATCTGGGAGGCTTACACAACTGCAAACGAAGGCATCCTCAACACAGCAGGCCACATTGCATTGGATGTAGGCGGAGCAGTAGCTGGTCCGATAGGTGGCTTAATCGGTAGCGCAACTGGCGCGGCTGTCGGTGAGACTATAGGAGCAGGTTTTGATCTTACAAACGCGATATGGTATGCAACGGAGGGCGAGTATCTAAATGCTGCTTTATCGGTAATTTCGTTGATACCTGTAGTAGGCGATGCTGTCGGTAAAGGTGGCAGGCTTGCAATTTATCTTGCAAAAGCAGCTAAGACAGTTAAACCTCTGGGAGCTGCCGGTAGAGTAGCAGCTAAAGGTATTATTAAAGGCAGGCGGGCTGTTGTAACAGTAAGTCCTAAGATAGCAAAAATACAGCAGGTTATTAAAACTAACAAAGTTCTCATAGACGGAGCTCTCGACCAAGCTAGTAAAAATGAAAAACTCCGGCCGTACGTAGGAAAAATAAAATCCGCTTTACAAGCATTTACAGGGGAATCGGTACATACTTTGGAAAAATGACAGAAATAATAGAAAAAGAACGTAATCAAACTATTTATACGTTAATGGGAGAAGGGGGTTGTTGTTTTGCAGGATCTGACCATCTTATTGAACTCAAACAACAGTTTCCGAGATTAAGCACAATCGACATAAATAATATTATATATGAATAGCGATAGTCAACTTATCTGGGAGGCTTACACAACTGCAAACGAAGGCATCCTCAACACAGCAGGCCACATTGCATTGGATGTAGGTGGAGTCGTAGCAGATGCTGGATTCGGTGCTGGAGCAGCCTTTGATCTTACTAACGCGATATGGTATGCAACAGAGGGCGAATATCTAAATGCAGCTTTATCGTTAATTTCGATGATACCTGTAGTAGGCGATGCTGTCGGTAAAGGTGGCAGGCTTGCAATTTATCTTGCAAAAGCAGCTAAGACAGTTAAACCTCTGGGAGCTACTGGTAGAGTAGCAGCTAAAGGTATTATTAAAGGCAGGCGGGCTGTTGTAACAGTAAGTCCTAAGATAACCAAAATACAACAGGCTATTAAATCTAACAAAGGTCTCATAGACGGAGCTCTCGACCAAGCTAGTAAAAATGAAAAACTCCGGCCGTACGTAGGAAAAATAAAATCCGCTTTACAAGCATTTACAGGGGAATCGGTACCTCCTATGCCGACTCCTCCTCAGACTCCTATCCAATCTCCAGCGCAGGCACAGGTTGCTACTCAAATGCCTGCACCTGCGCAGGCAGCTGCTTAAAATATTCCTCTAATATCGAGGTTTTTGCTGAGAGGAGCTAGTATACTTGGTAGGGTGCCTTTAGAAATTCTATCTATTATGCTTACTAGAGGAAAGTAGAAATTTGTTTCTAATGTATAGTGTGAGTATACCCACTTAGTAGACATTAATCCGCGCCCCTCAGTTAATGATGATGCATCATCATACCCCATACTACGACTACCTATCTCAATCGGGCAGCAATTATAAAATCTCCATATCTTTCGAGGTATCATTGCAATGCCTCGAAAGGTACGAGTAAATTGTAAGATAGTTACGTTCGCTTTTACATTCTTAATTGATTCACTACGGTTAGCAGGATCCCGTGCAACAAACCCAAAATGTGATGCTGCTATTACCCACGGTCTAAGTACAAAATCGGTAAAGGAGGTATTAGTTTCTAGAAACTGCATGGTGAGCTGATTAGGGTATACTCGATCACCTGCTATCGGAGCAGGAGTATAGCCTGCATGGTTTTGTATGTTAACCGAACCAACAGTTAAGCTATCAGTCGGTATATCTACCCCCTGCGCGAAGATGCATCCTGTTATGTTTTGAAGGGGGTATGATGTTAGGATACTCACCGCGCGGTTAATATCAAATCCCTTCTTATCGCCGTCAACTCGCTCTAGACCCTGTAAAATAGCTGTATTAATACATTTTGGATACTTATCTATTATTACTATCCACTGCGTATTAATAGGAATAGAAGTATTCCAAGACTCCATTTGCGTTAGAAAGTAATCTCGTGCACTTACGATAGGTACACCGGGGAGATTGAAGCCGAATAAATTAGCAAGCTGCGGCGCAAATAGAGGATTTTCGCCGCCTGCAATCTTACTTATATTTTGTCCGATCGACCTAATCGCACTAGTAAACGGGTCGTTCATTATACCATTACTTATAAAAATAGCCTGCTATTTGCATAGCAGGCTATTTTGTGTATAGTTTTAATACTAGCTGCGTGTCCAGTAATGGTAAGATACTGTTGCATCAAACTCTATCGCACTACCCCCACCGGTCATATCGTAACCAAGGGCGCCACAGGTAATAATACTAACACCAACTAATTTATATTGTGCGATTTTCGTAAGCTGATTGTCTAGCTGAACCATGTTAATAGTTGACGTTGCGCGCGGAGTAAAGTAATTACCGGTGCTGTTTGCATCATCAAAAACGTCACGCGACCACTGCTCGAACTTCTGCCGAATCTTGGACTGAGCATCAGCATAGAATTTAAGAGAATACGCCGCACTACCCGGGTAAGTAGCACCACCTGGTACGTTAAACGTTAATCCCATGTACGGTATTGGTACGTTTGTAATGTCACGCGCAGGTAAAGTAGCTGACTTTAGATATACTAAATCATCCTCATCATATGTTGCAGAAGTTGCGCCGCCTGTGTCGATTGAGAGTAGTCTAAAGTTAAAATCACGCGCAAAGTCGCGATTCTGCGCTACTCGGTAGAAATCTGTGATTGATTGTTTTACGTCAGCCATGTAATTATTTATAGCTAGCAGCTAATCTTCTTAGGAATTAGATTGCAGATTTTTATATTAAAATAGAATAACTAACCAACTATCTCTTGAAAGTCAACGCTGGTTCTAGTTGCATAGAAGTTACAGAGAATAAACTCTGCAGTTCTAACCGGCTTAAGGTAAATATCGACTACCAATTCATTAGCGTCGATTATATCAGGGGTATTATTTCTCTCATCGCAGATGATCAAGTAATCATAAACGCCTTCGGTATTCTTAGCATTTTCGAAGATTGGTGTTAAAGTATTAATAACCCGAGTCCTGGTAAGTAGGGTGTTTGGTTCAAATACGAAGAATTTGAGAGTTTCTTTCGTGACCTTTTCTAGTGCAATAAACAATCTACGAACATTAATTCTATCGAACGCAGACGGCTTCTTGAGTAGTGTCTTTTGACCGTATATAACGAATCCTTCGTTCGGAAAGAATGCAACCGGGTTAAAGGAACTCTTGTATAAAGTATCACGATCCTTCTGTCTCGGGTATATCGCAATATCGAGTGCATTACCTACAATCCCTCGGGTAAACCCGGCAGGAGCATACCACGGTTGGAAGTTGGCGTCCGTATTTGCCATAATACTCGCAGCATAACCAGAGAACGGCACCCACGTAAACATACCGGACGACGGGTCGCTTACCTTTACACAGGTTGCATATGTAGTAATATAGCTCGTATTATATGAAGCATATAGATTCCTGAGCGGATAGTAGATATCCTTACTAATAGTTGCACTTTCCTTATTAATATTTTTAAATGTGCCGCCTTGTATAAAGATGTTAATAATAGGATCTGCGATTATAATAAAATCTTTTCTAGAAACATCGTCTACTAGTGCCTGGAATGTATTGAGCACAGCCCTATAGTTACTAGTACTGGGATCAGTACTATCAGGCTGACTTTGTTTATATAACTTAGTAGCTGCACCAGTTGAGGAAGCTGCGGAGCCTATATCGAAATATGTAAAGTCATCAAACGACCCGTCGTTAGCACAGGCCGCGGCAAATATAGTACCAAGACCAGCCTCGACAGCTATATCAAACGGAAATACATCTGAATTCTTAAAAGTATCGAAAATTTTAGTTAACTTAGTAGGAACATTACCAATTATTTTAACGCTGAGATCGACCGGATTATATACGCCAGCCGGGTATAGGGCATCGGCTGGGCCAATTGCTGCGACTGCGTCTTGAATACTAGCGGTACCGGATAACCCAATAAAATCGCATCTATTTTGCGCGTTAGCCGCACTAGTAAACTGATTTATAGTATCTAGATTAGGACTATCGGTCAACCCGGGGCTAGCTATTCTTATCTTGACAGTTGGTAAACCGTTGTTACCGAGATACGTATTCCCTTGAATTATTCTACTGAGATACGGATTCGTCTTAACAATTATATTAGGAGACTTTGATGCGATAGTATCTATAAAGTAGCTCGTAGCAGGTCCTCCTTGATCGCTGTTTTGCTGCCTATGAGAATCAAGGGAACCTTGATATACTTCGTTTAAGTTTACACTTAATTGAATACTATTCTTACTGAAAACAGATTGGCTCAGTTTAAATACACAAATTGATAATATATCATCATACGATCTATCCTGAGTCAGATCAAACGACGATGCTCCGGATTCGATTATCTGTGATACACTGCCTTCTTCCGTATCACCACCAGTTAGCGCGGACCCGATTCGGTCGGTGCTTAAAATTTCAAAACTATCTTCACTAGATAGAGTATATATTCTACGAATTGATTTATTCTCGAGCCCCGGAGATAAGGTTGTATTATCTACAATACCGATGTAGTACCCCTCCTTTTGAGAGCTTACATCTGATTGAGACTGATTTGCAATTATTAGTGCAGCATGCTTTAGAGAGGAGATGTTACTGTTTAACGTGCTTTGACCGCATGCTGTACTGTAGGCAAATAGACTGCCCTGTAACCAGCTGTCATACTGTGGCCGAGTTAGAGTATAATGCGTAGGTGCACCGAGCATATAAACACCGCTTGTTTGAATATAGTGCTGTGCTGTTAAGGCCGCGACGCCACCGGTACAATCACCAGCAGACAGATATATTGCAGGAAAACCTAAGACGCTATAATTATCGACAGCAGTACCATAAGGTAGTCTAGTAACTAATACATCTGCAGGACTCTGAAGAGCTGCATAGACAGTGTGATAGAAATATCTTTCTGCACCGTTTGTCGGCTTACCGTAAATTTGTTCAAATTCAGATATGCTGGCGATCTTAATAGCGTCATCTGTCGGTCCCTTCTGAGCAAAACCAGGAATGAAGATAGTAGTCGCAGCAGATCGTATTGGACGTAACGAAAGATCAACTTCGTTAATCGATACCCCAGGAGATTCAAGTCGTGCCATATATAATTATTTATAGTTGCAAAAAATATTTTTCATCATTATTCACTTATTATATAGAATCAACTTGCTCTATTAAAGAAACAGCAAATTGACTATATTCAAATTCCGCTGTTATATCGATTTCGCTGCCATCTCTATAAGATAGATCAATTCCTCCTAAAGTACTCGGGAAAGCCCCAGTATAAACGAACTCTGCTACCCTTTTTTCGTATTCGTCTAAAGCGAATATTGATATATCAGTCGAGTAGTATTGCAGTTGCTTACTATATGTACCTACATGAACATCGGCACCATTTACCAATTTACTCGGCAAATTAGTTACATCGACAATATCATTGCTGTCGTATATTGATTTTTTATCGTCGTTTAATATATCTAACCACTTATATATGAACCAGTAATTATTAAATCTGTTATCAACTGTAAAGTTAACAGTTAAGGTCGGATACGTTAAACGACTATGGCTTGAAACTTTTACGGATTGTCCTGCATATTTATTATCAATAGAGGGGACTTTAATAGCCGGGGCTATCACCCCATACACCGACATGGTAAATGTATCAGGGTCTGCATATAAATCATTATGTGCAAATTTACGAATCATTCCTTTAAGCCCTTTAGGGACTGGTATGACCATTATAAACTTATCCTTACGTACTTTATTGAACGGCGATTGAATATAATCACTCATAGCGACTATTAGTATTTAATGTTCTCCATCCCGAATCATGGGGCTCATCGGGCATTCTCCAACCATCACTGCGTAATTGTTCTATATCTACATCGTATGGTGAGGTATAATTATCACCACTTATGAGTATAGGTAGATCCAACTCCGTTTTCGTTTTCAAATTTATTAATGTTTGCGTAGGATCTATAAACTCTCTTATACCGTAATCAAACCGCTTTATTAATAGTGGTCGTTCGTTTGCATCTTTATCTATTATTTCGAAGTACTTGTCGGCTAATTCATTTTCTAAAATTATGAGTGCCCATATTAAACTCATCACTCTATCATCCCAGCTATCAGAACCTGCAGCAGCACCCCACGTACCATTAGCACTTCTTACAAAGTTTCTAAGTTCTGTAAGCGTACGAATATCTCGTATCTTAACGGCCCTAAGTTCGTTTAAATAATATCTCATATTCATAACACCCTTATATTTGGTGTTAGTATGAGCTAATATACCTAGACGGGCATAGACGTTACTCCCAATCTTTGGTCCGTATGATACTATGTTTTGATAACTGTGTTGAGCTCTCAGTTGATCTACTACCTGCGAACCGCAGTTGTTTCTCTCTATGCACGCAGGTGGGTTGCCCCAGTTTTGAAACACCTCTAAACACTTGGCTATAAATTGTATAGGATTAATAGTGTTGTTGTGATATACAGCAACTTGCTCGATATTTTTAAGATCTGTTATATCGAAAATTTGAATAACTGACGCAGCTTGACCTACGCCTTCGCTTACATCTACTCCTGCAACATAGATTTTATCCTGAGACGGCGGCTCCCACACCAGATAATGACCATCATCAAATATAAACGCAGGCTCTTTAATATCCTCTTTAAGCTTCTCGAAAAGTGATTCATCAACTACGCTCTCACCTGTTTTTAGAAATACATTACAAAACTCTTGCGAAAATGCTTCTGAACTTCCTAGAGATTTTATAGTATTGGCCTTCCAATCCTCATCTCTACCCGGGACTTCCCACCAATCGACGCGCTCACCGGTCCAGCCGTTATTATTTTTTTCAGCGCCTTTATATAAATCATAAAATAAATTGTCTGATCCGTTCGGTGTTGATGCTATAAAGATCTTCGACTTCTGTGAAGACGAAATAATGGGGTATACGGATCGCCAAAACTCAGTTACCATGTGGTTATCGATAAAAGCAAGCTCGTCCAAAATCAAAACATTACACGAATCACCACGGCCAGCGTCACTTGATGTAGTTGAGATACCTATACTAGAGCCGTTAGCAAGAGTCATGGAAGTCTTGCCATATTCAATAACACCCGGTTTTAGGTAGTTAGGTAACTGTTCATACGCCATTCGAATACGCTTAAAGATATTAATTGCAGTTAGCTCTTTATTAGCAACAACAAGAATACGCTGATCTTCCTGGAAGCATGCTATCCATAAAGCGTATATCGTCATAATTGTAGTATTGTGGGTCGGAATGTATTGATTTCCACATAGATACAGATTACCCGGGCTATCGACAGTTATACACCTTACAGGTACGGACTCTACTTTCTTAACGCTTTTAATATAATGCCATTGCGACCTGAGACTGGTGTCATTGATAAATTCTCTGCACTTAATTCTGTTCCGCTTGAACGCAAGCTTGCATACATACTCAATCGGCTTGAAGCATAATACACCTGACTCCTTGCATTCAACACCATTGAGTTTAGGAATATAGGTTTTATATGTGACCTTATAACCGAGACTCTCTACTAGTTTTTTTGTTTGTAAAACAAGACCTTGATTAGTGTTATAGAAATTCGCATTACCTCTATCATCGATATAACCGTCACTATCGATTAATCCTCTGAGTAATTCTAGTCTCTGCTCCCTACTAGCTAATAGGTACTCAGGTGGTATGTGTTTATTACCTAATAGGTTAGTACTACGCAGTAGGGTGTTAAGACTATTAGATTTAACCTTTTCTTTTACAGTAATCCTCAAGCTATATACCCCGTCCTTATATTCATGTAGGACGAGCTTATCAAACTGCTTACATTGTGTCTTTAGAATATCAATTAAATCATTAACATCTCGCTTACCGACAGTAATCGTTGAAGTATCAGCACAACCATCTCCTAGCCACATACCTAAGACATACGGATCTATAGGTAAATCTCTATGTTCGCCTGTGACTCCTGATATAACAGTCGGTATCCTATGATTAGGCTCCTCTCTCTTACCTCCAGCGTTCAGGGTGTCCTTAATTTCGACGGTGCTCCGAACTGAGCCGTCACTACCTGCAATGCGGTCACGTCTTGTTTGTGTAAACCATAAATGCTCACCGTCAGCCACGATCTTCTCACCGTTATCGAATTCGACTTCATAGCAGTCCCGGTTATGCATTATGTCATGTACCTGGACGACAGCGCAAGGTCGCCCGTGCATGTCATAAACAATATCACCGTCTTTGAGATCACCCATCGTTCTCCAGCCGGTTGGAGAAGGTATAGGTGTATCGAGCGCTAGAGCTTTACCGCTCTGTCTACTCGACAACATAATAACAAACCTATTATCTCTTAAAGTTTTTAGTATTCTTTTTTGATATTTGTGTAACTCAATTAACATCTTACCCTTATCGAGATTGATAATAAAGAAGAAATTCTCTGCAAAATATAGGATATTGCTCCTACATTTGTTAAGATTCTGTATCCAGTTAGGGTTATCGCTATAATCGAATTCCGCGTGCTGAGTAGGTAGGTTTTTATTTCCGAGATAAAACTCTTTTTTTACTTCACGTGGCATATAAGTATATTTACGTACATGAATAGTAAAAACGACCTCACACTTATCAGTAATCTATACAGCGCTACTCTAAACGAGGCCGCGAAGCATAGTATTCCAAAGGATACCTTTAAGATTGCAACCGATAAAAACCCCAAGATAGCCAAGGCTTTCGATAAAGCATTCGTTAAAGGTACTGGCCCCGAAAATGCAAGCGGCGTCGACAAAAACATTATAGACCCAAAAACTATGTCAAAGGGTAAGATGAAAAAAAATTTACAAGAACCTGCAAGATTCTCGCAAAAAAATGAATCAAAGGAAATAAATACTTACATGAGCAAGAAATTTGATGATTTATTTAAAGATGTAATCAACGACAAGCTACGCCTCGAAGATCACGATATTGAAGCTGTTGAAGATATTGCCGCCATGCCTGAGGTGGACGGCGCTGGTGTCGATGATATCGATGCTGATGCAGATGCTGATTTTAAATCCGATATGTCTCCTAACGACATGCTTGACCAAATTCAGGATCTTCTCGACGATCTACGCGCCAAAATCGGCGACGAAGAGGGTATCGAAGATAAAAATGAAGGAGGCTTTGAAGATGACGACGCCAGTCTCGAAGAAGGCGAAGAAGACTACGCTAGTGCCGAAGAAGGCGAAGAAGGTGGTTGCGCGACGACCGCCGCTGCAATGAAGGAAGAGATCGAGATGAAAGAGGTTAAAAATTCTGAAGGCGAGAAACTCCAGCATAAGAATAACAAGGTAGGCGGTGTAGCCGGTAAGGTCGCCGGCGGTAAGGCTCAGAACGTTAGTGACTATAAAGTAGGTTATAACCAGGGCGAAGCTAAGGAGTCGGATCTACATGACCCTAAGAAGCGAGTAGTTCAGTCTACAGTTAAAGCCGGCAGACAGATCGGACACTAATTCAATAGTAGTGCGATGCAGTTTTAAAGCCCCTTGTTGTTAAACCAGCAAGGGGCTTTTTATTAAATATTTGTATGCAGAGTTTTAATGATTTTTTTAAAGCAGGTAAAACCCCTACTTCAAAGCCGAGACATATGAAAGCTTTTGATTATCAGCCTATAAATAGAAAATCTACTGACTTTGTACCGAAGTCACATCAAGTTAAGCATGATAATGTTAAGTATCTGAATGTTAAGGATGGTAGATCAAGGTTTGAAATTTTGCTGCCTAAGGATATGAGCGAATTAAGGAAAAAATTTGGATTTAAGTCGCATATCGACAAGATCGTAAAATTAGGCAATACGGGGTTAAGACTACAAAGAAGAGGCAACCGTTTTATACTATTTAGATAATGTCTAATAATTATTATAAAGGCTCAACCGAGCTAAAGTATTACCCGATATCTAACCCGGTAAATAGTTGCTTTAGATTCACAGACAAGCAATCGATTGATTGTGATATCAGTCTGTTTAATAATTATTGGAGAGAGCATATTCAACTATACGGCCAGCAGGTTAACTACTATGTTAGTACGTTTAACTTAGCTTCTGCAGATGCCCTTTACGGTGAACAGCCTGCCAGTATATACCAGGCACCATCATCGATTATCTTCGGCATTAATCTTAATGAAAATGCATTATTGTTAAGTAAATACGGTCTTGTAAGTGATGACGAGATAACCGCATTTGTTCATATGGAGTCTTATCGCGAGATATTTGGTGCTAATGCTGAACCTAAATCAGGAGATATTTTTAGTTTATATGAATATGGCGACGATAGACCCGGCGATAGAGGGCCAAATTTCTACGAAGTTACCCAACGGCAGGATCAAGATATTGCACAGATTAACCCGCTCGCGGGTCATTACGTATGGTTATTAAAAGGTAAGAGATATGAATATAGTTTTGAGCTGGGACTAAGTGGCGAGACAGGTAACGATCAAGTATTTGATGATACAGTTGCACCAGGAGTATCTGGTGCTGAGAAACCATACGCCTATGATGTTAATACAGAAGGTCAAGCTATATTCAACTACAGCCAATCTCCAGGATTCGACAGCGTGTATGGCGGTTACTGATCGAACTGTATTTTATTACCTAATATAAAGTTCGCGCGCGCAGATGGAAATACTTCATCGATATATCGTTTAATATTGCTTGATTTTCTCGATACGTATTTATCTGCGTCTACATTAAGCGATAACGCCTTATTAGATATAACGTTAACAGCATCACACAGGCACAGCCATCTTATATATTCATCAACACCCCTGTCTATCTGCTGACTTTGAGTACTAGGTTGTAATATATTCTTTTGAGAGATTATCGACATATCCAATTAGAAAAAATACGAAATCGTTATTATTACTGTGCTGACTTCCGGTGGAAAGACACGAACATACATTATCAAATAAATTTGTAACAAGTTGAAGTTTCTGTAACTCAAATGATCGGATCTCTTCGGATACATTAGCGGTACGTATTTGTTGAGAAGCAAATACATTATAACTCTTCATTATAGATCGAAGTACTTCCTCGTTATTTGTATGCTTACCCCGAGCAAAGGTACTCCCTAAAAACCAAGCATTATATTGCTCTTTCGAAGCATATCGCTTAAAGTAAGTTTCAATTTGATCGTTCATCTAATTAACGGTTCCATCCGTCTGGATATTAAAATTAGTTATTATCCCCGCATCTACGGGTTGCGTTTTTAGGGTAGTACTAACTTTAATGTTAGCGTTTATAATCTTATTACACTTAATGCATTTATAACTATTTTCTCTACCCATTACTATATTAACAGTCTCAACGTTAGCGACTCCACAAGGACAGGTCAGATTCGCCGTCGTTAATGCACTTGCAATAGCTAGTTCAATTTCTTGTTGACGTACTCTTTTTAAGGCAGAAAGCTCAACTGCGTAGGTTACGCTAAAGTGTAATATTACTTGACTGAGAAAAAATAATAAAAACCATTTCGCAAAATTTTGCGCTGTTTGACCGTCAAAGCAAAGATATGCTAACACTGCTGATATTGAGCAGAGGATTGATATAGATACGGATACCTTTTTAACCATATATCATAATATGGTCTAATCCGATAAAAACAACTAGATATCGCCGATTATTCGTGTGGCGAATTTGAGGTGATTAGTGGTTGCGGTAATTTGTCGACGAGCTCTAATTAATTTGTTTTTATCTTCCTCAGATCTAGCTAAATTTGACCTAAGAGCATTATCTAGGCTATGTCTAATGTTAGCTAATGATAGTATTGCATCACCTATCGACGCAGGTACGCTGACGAGCAGAGGGTGTAGAGATTTTGTCTGCTTTACATTATTAGGAAATTGGTCTGTTTCGCCAGATACGCCAAGTAATTTACCTAGGCTAGTAGGCATCGCGCTCTGACTGCTAAATCCTGGGCCTTCCACCCATCTACTGGTAGCCATTGTTGCATCTTCGAAAACAATACTCTTTTTCACATAATTACTTATTCTTCGAATATAAAAGAATAAGTAATTAAAATTATGAGATTCCGAAACCGATTTGTTACGTTACTCGAGCAGGAAAATGAGCCAACTCCTAACCCGATCGTTGACGCATCTCCTGAAGATGAACGTGCTGCAATGGCTAGCACGTTAGACAAAGGTGCTACACCAACCGACTACGATGTTCCTGCACCTGCGCCCAGAGCTGACGTCGAAAAGCAACAGCAGGTACAAGAACTTAAGAATTGGATATCTCAGATTGATAATTTTATTGAAATGCTAAACGCGCCTAAGCCTACATCTATGCAGAGCAAGTTGCACTCCGCGCAATGCGATACGATGTTTGACGATATTGCACGAAGTGAGAAAAAGAAAATATCTAGATTGGCTGCAGAACTTAGCGCTCTATCCGAGTCGCTAAAGGGTTATCTCATTTCTTCGAACACTTAATATTGCCTAAAAGCATCTTAGCTTTTAGCCCTGAGCTGGTATTAGAAAGGACGAAATCAATTTCAATTTCGTTCTTTTTTTGATCTATAATTATATCGTTAAAGTCTTTATATTTTTCGCCAAACTCTCTAGGCCATATAAAGACCTGCTCTCCTTGATTTATAAGAATACTCGTTTTAGTATTAGAGGCTTTATCAAGCCACTGAGAATCTAGTACCCATATCCTCTTATGTAGGGGGAATGCTCTTAGCTGCTCGGTTTGAAGTGCTGTTAAGTGTTCGTGACTATTTTCCTGAATACCGCAAACAGCTACTCCGTTTTTGGTAAAAAAGGAATTAATAGGTCCCTCGAAGATTAAGATATTATCAGTATTACTGTCTATTGAATCGATACCGTACAGTGACTTAGGGCAATTAACCTTTCCAAGATATTTCGGCTTAGTATCGTCGGGGTATATCGACCGTGTCTGATAAAAAATAATCTCCTTGTTTCTATTATAGAATGGAATTACTAAACGGTTTTTATGTACAAAATCCGTGAGACTCAACCACAAACTTCGCGGGCGATTCACCGCATGTATTATCCTTCTCTTACTAATTATTTTTAAAGCATCTATAACCGATTGCTCTTTAATATAAAATTCTACCTGCTTTTTATCGAGTAGATTTATACTATCCTTAGGGAGTATTTCTATGTTTACTCGCTTTTGGGGTTCCTCTGTCTTAAACGAGGCAGGCAGCTTATCATGCTCATTCGAGTCAATTAGCAATTCCTTAAATGTTTTACCGGTAACTTCAATTAACCAGTTGGTGCTTGATCCCCGCCAGCCGCAATTATGGCAGCATATGTAGTTCTTTTCAACGAGGTAGTAGCAACGCTTTTTCTTTAACCAGGAGAGGCCTTCTTTACAAATATAACACGAGCCCTGATAGTTATTCAAGTAACGAGAGTACTTGACTCCGCCATTGAATTCATAAAATTTTTCTACGGTGTAGTCAACCGGTATCACCAATTAAGATAGGTGATTTAGATACTGGTATCAACCATTTGACCGGTCTTGAGATCTTTTACCGAAATGATACCTTTTCTAATAAAGGCACCTGATGCGGGATCAATGTAGTGTGCTTCAGTAATCTCTTTATTACCAGTGATATATGATTTTATCAGCGGTTTTACCGGTTGGCCGCTAATCGGCGATGTGATGATCTTTGGGGACGTATACATTTTAATTACTTAATCTCCGTACAATTCCTTTTAAACTGTAAAATTACCGTTTTATAGACATCGGCAGGTATTACCTCGACAAATTCAATTATACCGTTCTGCCACCCTGATTCGAATTTATCAGTAGGTATATATCTATTTTTCATTACCGGTATACTTAGAAAAGTATACTGGTAATTTGTTTTTTCTATAAAAATCATTATCTCACCAGCATACCTACCACGCTTTACCGCAAAAGATTGTCGTAATTGAGGTATCATTTAAACTCCTTATTTGCAGTAGACCTGGATGGGTCACATACACTGACACCTGTTCTACGCTGCATTACCCTCACAAACTCTGCTGCATCTAATAAACTATCTGCAGTCCCGGTATCCAGCCATGCGGTACCGGGGTCAAGTAGCCTAACCTCTAACTTACCCTCTTTTATATATAGATTGTTTATATCTGTAATTTCGAGTTCACCGCGCGGTGAGGGAGTTAAGGATTTCGCTTTGTTAATACACGAGTTATCGTAAAAATATAGCCCCGGTACTGCATACATCGATACAAACTCAGTTGGCTTTTCGACAATACGCTTTACTTTTAGTTTGCTGTCAAACTCTACAACGCCATACTCAGACGGGTTACCTACCTGGTAGCCAAATATAAGATTCAGACTATCTTTGGATTCATGAATAGATGTTAGCTGATTTTTGAACGCGGTACCATGAAATATATTATCACCTAGAGCTAGCACTACATCACTCTTGCCTAGCCATTTTTCAGTAATGATAAACGCCTCTGCGATCCCCCGAGGTGCACTCTGTATGAAGTATGTGAACTGTAAGCCCCACTGTGAGCCGTCACCAAGAACTTTCTTAAATCTCTCAGTCTCTCCCTTAGCGACAATTATTGCAATCTCGGTAATACCACAATCTATGAGAGTAGATATAGGGTAATAAATTAATGGTTTATCATAAACTGGCAAAAGCTGTTTACTAGTTCCTCTAGTTAGAGGATAAAGACGTTTACCTCTGCCGCCTGCAAGAATAATACCTTTTCTATTCATTGCGATAGACACGCTGATCACGTATACAGGCTTGAATTGACCCCATTACTTCAGGTAGCTGAAATCCAATAGATCTAATCTTATCCGTACTTATAACAGTATTAGACCTATTAGCTGTCATTTTCAACTCGGTGTCGTCGACAAATAACCACTTACTATCTATACCATATTTCTTAAAGATTGTTATAATCACCTTATTCGTTACAATACCTTCGTTTACGACGTTATAGATATCAAAGGGCTTTACAAAATAATTATTAGCAATAAATTTACCAATAAATACCGTTAAGTCGTGTACACTAGTCATTGAATTCTCATGAGAGATGAGACGAGTATACTTCGCTAATTTAAACAGAGTGTTCCTTACGTTACTTAGATCGCTACAAAACGGCATTCTAATTCTAAAAATTACACCGTAATCTATAGCCTTTATACTCTCTTCTGCAGCATGCTTAGATTTTGAGTAGAAGCTGCTCTTATTACTATAGAGCCCGAAGTTAGGTACATCTTCTTCAGTGTAACATTTATCGTAGCTATCGTAAATGCATCCACTAGAAATATGAATAAATTTACAGTCTGCACGTTTAGCAGTAAGAGCTAACTTAGCCGGTAATATTGCATTTAAGTTCCAACAATCTGGCTTATTTTCATCTCTCTCGCATGCATCTACGTTAGGTTTACCGGTATATCCTACGCAATTTATAATCACCACCTCGTCGTGAGACATCTTTAGCTCTGTAAGTCTTTTAAAAAGGTGGTCTTGATCAGTGTAGTCAAATTTTAACTTATTAACTATTTGTACAGTCTCTATAGAGCAGAGAGTAGATAGGTAACTCTGAAGATGGTTACCGATGTAACCTTTACCAAGAATAAGACAAGCAATAGACATTACTACAATTTAGCGATATATCTACCTGATTCAACTCTCATCATCACTGTTAATATTACTACCACCCGTCGGCATTGCAGCATTGGTAAGAAGAGTGGTTAGACCGTCGGCACTCTGCTGGTTTCTAGCTAAGCATATACGAATTGCATTACCGTCCATATCATATCCTAGTAAAATATATGATTCTAGGTACTCCGACATCACGCTCGCTAAACGATGCAAATCGTCCTCTGTATTAATCTGCTTCGTAGGTCTCGATCTCTTTTCGGTCTGAACCTCTTTGATGAGCTTCCGTATCTCCGCCTGCTGCTTCTTGTGAGCCGACTTGCTCATTAACGGATCCGTGTTGCCACCCGCCGGCTGCTGGTTGTCTCGATTGGTATCCATTTAAATTACTTAAGCCGGGCCGTATAAATTTACCCTTAAGCGCCCAATTATCCTTATTAGATATCCCATTATTGACAAGATACTCTGTAATGACTTCAATCGAATCTGTTTTAATAAAAAAGTTCTTTGGTATATTAAACCCACCGTCATTCAGTTCGAACTCGATATCCTTATTATTCTCTCTATTAAAGTAACAAGTTATATATACAGACGCTCCACCAGGATTAACGAGTATAGTCCAAGCACGTGAATCGTGCTTGGCATACTCTCTAAAAATTTTTAACACAACAAATCCGCTATCCCTCATCCGTTTTACAAAATAACCAGGAGTGCGGATCTTATTTTTACATCTACTGCTCATATTAGTTAATAAGTCCTGAGACAATATACTTCATATGTAAGTTAGTCTGCTTAATATCAAAAGTCAAGATACTTAGATTTTTTGAATATCGTACAAGGAGGTTCTCGTATGAGACTGCAGTTAATAGTCTCAGAATCTCAATGTTAATAGGCACTGATCGGGTAATAAGCTCACCAATAACCTCAGCGTTATTGCATAATAACTTCGTATAGGAGTCTACGTTATGTCTTGACTTATCCGTGATTTCGCCGTGAACTCTAGTATCTGTAAAGTTAAAGTAGACCTTGGTAATGTCGGGAAGTAAAAAGCTACTCTTCATTAACCATCTTATATCTTCGGTTAACACATGAAATTTATAATCGAAGGGTATACTATTAATTTTACCTATATTTAGTGCAGGTGAACTGATGATACCCTCTTCGTATAGATGAAACTTAAATCGAGTACCCTCTGAGTTATACCCGATACTATTACTATCAATATTTAAAACAAAATTACTTGGTAATATTGACAGCAATTTCTGTAATTTCTTGAAATCAGGTATATTGAGTGTTAGATTCAACCCCTCGGGTATAGTATCGTCTATATACTCGCTATTTACAACTATCGTATTATCTGAAGTCGCGGTAATGCAGCTAAACTTCTTATTAGATAATTTGATAATTCCTGTATCACTTATCCTAGCTAAACCGCCTATAAATCCGTTTACAAACTCGGAGCTATTTGTAATGTTTAATTCCATTAACTTAGTGCATTAATCAGTCGCTGTATCAGGTTTTTTTTTGCGGATTTACAGATTTGCCGTCAGCTACATATCTTTCAATCGCGTTAAGAGTCGCTTCAAACTTATCAAAGCGTGCATTTAGCCTATTAAGTTGCTCAGCTATGTCCTTAGCTACATCGTATCTAAAATCAAATTCGAGTTGATCTTTAGATACTAAAGGTACCACATGCGGTTGCATCGTAACAACTTGAATCGTAGGTAGTTCAACTTCTGTTGCGGGTACAGATTCAGATAAAATACCCGGCGACGGTCCACCGGGTATTTTATCTATAATATCTTGCGCGTTTATTGCGAACCCTTGTAGTGTATTAGTTTTATTGATAATATAACTATCTAGTTGACGGAGCTCTGACATATTTTGTCCCAGAAACTGGATCATTGCCATCTTAGCCTCGTCACCTGTTACGTCTACAATAGGGTCCATATTAATTCAGTTCGTTTAGTAGATCTTGAATTACTTTATCATTATCTTCTTCTGCAACTATTGCGGCTGCCGGTTTAGGTGTTGCAGGAGACTCGCTAACGATTTTAGCAGGCTTATCGTTATCGGCATTCTTGCAATGATAAGCTTCGTCGAGGATCTTCTTGAGCTCGTCGTACGACTTGCTCACGACGTAGGTGGAAAGATCTAGCGTAGATTTATATACCTTCTCGATCTTCTCCGGTGACATATCTTCTAAAGCTTTTGGCATCTTAAACTTAGACGATACATAGGTAGGGTAGTCACCCTGCTTCTCGACCTTAATCATAAGACTGCAACCATCGGCGCCCATATCAAATACGCGAGGGCCAAAATCCTCAGCACCTTCTCCTTCAATCGCATCAAAGATAATCTTACCGAGCTGTTTACCGAAACGAAGTACCTTAACAGTCCCGTTATTCTCAGGCGACTTACTATCGCTAACAACGAATACGTTAACCAACCAGTTTTCACTGCGACGAACCGCTTTAATTTTATCCTTCTCGGCCTCAGTCCCGGTGTTATACACACGATACCGCTCTTCAGCGATAGGGTCAGGTTGATCCCACGTTTGAAGTGAGGTTACGTTGATATTCTTACCATCAAGAAAGCTCTTCCAACCAAAATTATAATAATGGAAGAACGTCTTAGCAGGATCAGTAAGATTAGGTAGAAGTCTAACTACGTAGGTATTACCTACGTCAGGTCGAAGAAAATCTTTAAGACGCTCTCCAATTTTGTTATCGTTCTTAGCAAGAGCATCGCGGATGCTCTCGAACATTTTTGTATTGTATGTAGCCATATATGTTATGTGTTTGTTTGTTTTTTATACGCGAGCTCTGCTAATGTCTTACATTTCTTTGACTCTAGATATTTGTTTCTAAAGCAGTAAAAACGGTCAACATACTCGTCGCTTAATATGAACTTTAATATGTTTTTATCAGAAGTCCACAAATTCTTCTCGAAATTAACAAATGGAAACAATGCGTATACACTTACGTTAAAGTCTTTTAAGTGAACGATATAGTCATTAACCACCCCCGTAGTATAGTCACAATAATTAATTATATCTATCTGCTCCTTTGTACAAAAATCCTTTATAAATTTGTATGACTCTATTACAAATTTAAGCTGATTGTCTTCATCGGGATTCTCGTATTTTAGTTTATTAATATAAATACTATAAGCTTTAATAGCTTTTTGAGATATATAGTAGTCTAGATAATACTGCGATGAAATAGGGTATATCTTATACGGAGCTGCGAAGAATAGATCTACTTTTATATGCTTATGTTTAATAAAGAGATTAGATAGATATCTAATTGCTGCTTCTACTTCGGTTCCTTCTATCTTCGAAAAATCTACTCTAAGCTTGTATGGCTTATTAAAGCTTTGCCGACTTATACGTAAGTAGGTATTATATATAAATCTTTCATACTCTATCATACTATGACTCTATTGTAGAATCTTTGCACTACTAGTATTATTTAAATATTTCATAATATACTTGCTCTTATATATTGATGGGTCAAACTTTAAGAATAACTGAATACATTCAAAATCTGAATCGACTTCAAATTGTTTCTTAAATATCTTACGTAATTGCTTATTCTTCAAAAAATGCAAAAAAACATTTGCAGTATTGAGCTTCTTACCATTCACGAGAGTAACGTAGGTGCAGAGCTTTGCAAACAGACAGTATAGTTCTTCATCTTCCATATTCCCTGAAGGAGAGTCAATTTTCATGCTGTTTAAATAGACTAGAAAATCTCAAAAATTTATCAGTTAATTTACCTGCGGCTGTTTTCTCCCTGCCGCCGCCATCACATAATTTAACAGCTAGTTTAGATACATCGTAGTCACACGTCTTATTAGCTCTAAAAGATACTCTCTTCATCGGAGCATTAACAATTATTGCTATATCAGCTCCGCAGTCTTTAAATAGGAAGTCTGCTATATCATTTACGCCGTAATCACTAAAACAGCATACTACTTTATACTTCTTAGTTATAGTAGTACTATAACATTCGAGATTATCAATTATATCCTTAACTCTGAGAGTATGATACTTTAGTGTAGCTTTATGTATAAGGCTAAATCCGGTATAACCTTGACTGAACTCTTTACAAAATTGAGCTACCCTATCGCCGCTCATACTATAGAATAGCGTATTTAAATCGTAGGATGTCTTTGTCTTTAGTTGATAACTGTCGAAGTCGCTAATTAACTTGACGAGTATTTTCTGATTATCTGTTAAGGATTTAGATGCCTGACTCGAAAAATACCTGTAAATTAGCTCTGTGCAGCTACATATCTCACTACGCTCGAATGCTGTCACCTTATTATTGTCAAGCAAACGAAGGATCTCATCAGTACGGCTTATATTACACAGAAATACTTTATCGTATTTGTCTATGTGATGCTTTATAAAGGCGTTGATATCCTCCTTCAGAGATGTTTCTGAAGTTACTTTATGGGTGATAGAGCTGCCACTAAATAGCTGATTTAATATCCATACACAGCCTGCACCGTCCAGGTTGGCGCCGGTAAAGATAAAAATACTCTGTTTCGACATTATTATAATTTATAGCCCTAGTCATTAGAGTCCATATCTAACGTTCTAAGTAAATTAATCGATGACTGGCCTAACTCTGTATTATTAGCAGTTTTATCCTCCACGATGGTTAATGTACTATAATCAATACGCATTGAATGTGAGCCCGAATTAACCCCAAAACGGTTCTTCATCATACCGAAGCTAATAATATTCTCCTGATTGTCGGGATCTGGTCTATAGATACTGCATATAACGTCAGCAGTAGCAGCAAGCCCCATGCTCTCTGAAATAGTATTTAGACCTGGCTCGTTTGCATCATAACCCGATCGATTCAACTGCGTTGCTGTTATGACCGGGCAGTTAAATTCATACGATAAGGCTCTTAACTGCTCTGTGCAGTATTTTACGCGTTCATAGCTATTATTACCTATCGTTGAATGTAGAAGATTGACATAATCTATCACTATGGCATCGAGCCTAACCCCCTTAGAGGTTAGCTTCTTTATATATGCCTTTAAATGGTTACCTGTTATGGTACTCGGAGGAAATTCCTTAATAAGAATCTTACCATTAGGGTTCTTTTGATCGTGGGTACCGATATGCTCCTTGAGCTTATCCATTGATCCTCTTAGGCTACTAATAGGTATTTTTGAGAGGTTCGAATATAGTCTTTTTGCATACATGAACTCTGACATTTCGAGAGTAACTATTAGTACGGTCTTATTTTGCTTCGCTAAAGCTACAGCGGTATTACCAAGCACTATACTCTTACCTACATTAGTTTCACCGGCAAAAACATAAAGAGCTCTACCATCTCTTAAATAACCGCCACTGAGTCTACCGTCTAGCCACTGCCACCCTGTACTGACACACGGCATATCCTGCTCTATATGTTGCTTGGCGATATTAAAATCTCTAGATAAATCTATACCCATTTCCTGCGTTAGGGATATATTACAAGCCTTTTCAAACTTCAACAGAATATCTGACGTATCAACTTTATCATTACCGATATCTTCCACCGTCTCCATCATTGTTGTGTATACTGCTCGTTCCTTTAGAAATTGTTCGGTATTACTGTATAATTCTTCCGTGTTAAGCTTAGAGCTAATATCGTCAAATAGCTTTACTACTGCTTTGAAGCTAGTCTTTAATTCAGAAGTAGTGAGATAAGACTTTATCTCTGCTATCGTGGGAGAGGTATTCCTCTTTATATAAAAGCCTGAGATTATACCAAAGATACTTCTTACATCCTTATTATTAAAGTATTTCGGGTCTACATAATCTACAATTGAAGCCAGGTACGTGCTGTCGGTCAGACTCTTATAGGCTATAATAACCTCGAAATAATCAAGATCAAGCTTTAACATCACTTAATATTATAGCTGATATTCGCTTAAAAACCTACGTTGATTCTCTACAAATGTTGCGTCATTAATGTTACTTAACCCCGGAGATTTATGAACGATATGAATCGGTAATACCCCGCAAACAAGACCTTTTCTAGTTGCATCAAGGGTGGATGATACATCATAATGATGAAAAGTATAGTTTTCATTAAACTTCCAACCAGCTTTTAAAGTCTTAGACCGGTTAACAGCTAAGAATACTCCGTCTAATATCGTAACTACCGCAGGCATAGGACCAAAACTTGTTACTCCTATCTGCATCACATTAGGAATAAAATGAGCAACTGCACCTCTCCAGTTCTCCCTCTTTGTCATTAGATGCCATAAAGCTGGAGCTTTAATAACAGGATCGAGAGCGCCTGCTACTCCTATAATATCATATTCTTGGAAGCCGTCTTTAATCTTATCGAAAATGTAGGCATCATCAATGTATACGTCATCGTGCACAAAGACTATACAGTCGTAATTCGTCAGCTCATTAATAGCTCGATTATACACCTGGCTTAGCCCTTGAGTATTCTGTGTGTAGAAGTGTGCGGAAAATTTTACACCTTTCTCTTTTAGTGATTTAAGACTTTCATATAGTAGAGTTTTTGCGGGATCTGTCTCTCTGGTAACTGATACAACGATGGATTTCATAGAATAAAGAACGGTGAATTATTTTTAAATCTGCCTACCACTTTAAAGTTGTTATCTACGAGTTCTAGCAAGGATCCCTCAGCGACCTCACTGCAACCCTCAAACACTGAAGAACTGTAGTCATTTTTATTTACATATAAAGTACTACCGCAGCGAGCTAAAAACAATCTATTATACATCTTATTATAAAGAGATGTGGTGTGAGTACCTTCGATCTGTGAAAGTACCCTCTTAATACCCTCTACTAGCGTATAATCATTACACTCTATCGACAACATAACAGGTATTATAGAGCTGTCAACTACATTTACAGCATTTACTATTAAAGACTTTTGAAGCTTCTTGTAGTTTGTTATAATACCATTATGACAAACTACCCAGTCGTTGTATATGAACGGGTGCGAAGTATCCTCATTAAATCTCTGCGCTGTCGACGTCGGTGCCTGGGTATGACCGGTAAAGTACGTTATAGATTCGGTATTTTGACTAAAATCATATATACCTGGTACCTTAATAATGTCACCTCCACGACTTCGACCAATAAATACCCCACCAAATGCAAAGTCACCTCTATGCATATTGGCCGCATACAGAGACTTAAATGTACTCAGCTTACTCGAACCAAATATAGCACACATCAGGATAAATATATTGCTAAAGCATAAATATTTCAAGAATAATATGATTGATAATAATCTGATATTTGAAACCTATCTTCGCAGTTTAAACGAAGCTACACCGTTTGCGGGGCCTGAGGATGGATTTGGTGCACCGGAAAAAATTCGTCATCATAGAGCCCAGAAGGGCACTGTTGATGCTAGTGGGTACAGAATCGGTGATTACTCTCGCGATACCGGCAGAGATATCGTCGAGATTACTGACAATATCGTAGTTGCTATAAAAAATGAGATATTTACTCGCGATCCTCGTGTTGTCGGCGGTGTACAGTATCAACTATACTTCGCTGGTACTAAAGACGAATTACAAGATAGAGTTACAGGTATAATTCATAGGAAACTAGGAGGCAGTAAAGCTGATTCGGGATATGCCGCGAGAATAGTTGTTAACTATATACTTAAACTCGCAGACGTCGATAAGGGTAGAGTTGTTACAAAAGATTTTGAAGGCCAGGTTGCAGATGCTGCGCCTGTAATACAAGCTATACAGCAGGTAGTTGACCCGGCTGCTGTTAATAATCCTGCAGTACCCCGGGCACCAGCTCCGCCTGCTGAGCGAGAGTATACGCATATTTCCGTCACTTCTAAATATAAATTATCGGAAGGCCGGTCTAGAAATCCGTATGTAAATGAGATGTATGAAATACTGCGTCTAGAAATAGGGGAGGGTGAGGAAGTAACCGGAGCGAAGTTAGTAGAAATACTCGAGAGCGAAGCGGTATTACAATCTGAAATAAAAGCAGTTCTTTCAGAAATGCTTCAGGCAGGTATGATCGAAAAGATTACAGATAATGCAGATCCCGCGATAATTTTAGACCCTGATGACGGTGATGAGGACTATAACTTAGATGCAATGAGTAGAGAGCTCACGAATATGAGACGAAATATTGCGCAAGGCAGAACCGAAGTTCCTGACACTGACGAATAATTATGAATAACTACGATTTAGAGCAATTATATATACATAAAATTGCAGGAGCTAAGATAATTTCTGAAGCTAATAACCCTTTTGGAACTTCCCCCTACGGTGTAGGTTCAAGAATTAAAAGAGCTCTTACTCCCTTCATGAGTAAGACTGCGCAACGATCTGAAGCTAAAAGTCAGCAAGATATTAACGACATGTACAATAAGTTCGTTGCTGAGTTAGCTAAAGTCGGTAAGCGAGAGGGGGACGCAAAATACGGTGACCTAACAGCCTATCTTAGTAAGCTTAATGGGATTAACGCTAGCGCTACGACTTCTACAACCTGGGATCAACTAAATGTAAATCCTACACAAACATTTAAAACGTTTGGTGCACTTAGCCTAGGTAACGCCTTTAAGAAAGTTGTAGAAGAGGTTAATCAATCAAGTCTCACAGCACCTACTCCGCCTGCTGCACCTGCTGCACCTGCTGCACCTGGACCTACTCCGCCTGGACCTACTCCGCCTGGACCTAGGCGCCGTCAGGCTGCGAGGAAGAAGACAATAGATATTACTAAAGCAAACTTCTTAAATCTCCTGCTTGCTAGAGGTTATAGAAACCCGGTAGAGCGGGGCCAAATAGTCGATATGCTTGAATCGCCAGAGGTTGGCGTTAGATTTAAGATACCTCCTACCCCTTGACCATAAGCGCATCCCACGGGATATGCTTAACATATGGGATAGGATCTTGAATTTTAGCATCAATAAAACCCTTCAAACGTAAAGAGCAAGCCGGGCAGGTACCGCATGACAGCTCCGCTCCTTCATAGCAGGTCCAAGTCTTTTCAAACGGTACACCGAGTTCCGTACCCCACCTAATAATATCAGCCTTACTCTTTTCAATGAGAGGTGCTTCAATTTTAATTTTAGAACGACGATTTAATATCGTAACTTCATTGATAGAGTTGAGAAATTCCGCGCTGCCGTCCCAGTAGCCCGCAACAGAGTCTGCTTGTGCAGCGCCATACTGAACACTTGTGGCATCAATGCTCTCTGCTGCTGCACAAGCAATTGAGAGGACCATCATGTTTCTGAAAGGAACATAATTTACGGTCTGAGGGTCTCCCATTACATCACGAGCCTTTGCAACAGCGATATCGGGATTAGTTAATGCGGATTTACTTGCTATATCTTTGAAGAATGATACATCAATAATCCTATGAATTACATTAGTATGTAATTTTGCAATCTCTGTAGCACATGCTAACTCCTTATTATGTCGCTGACCGTAAAAAAACGATAAAGCGAGTACCTGATCAAACGTACGGATAGCACTGTAGAGTAGTACAGTGCTATCCATTCCGCCTGAGAAGCAAACAACACTTTTCACGGCTTAGCAATCTCGTGAGTAAGCTTGCTAAACATCTCCCAGATAAATCTCTTAACTTCGGCTTCACCTTTAGTCTTAACTAGAGTATTAAGGGATTCAAGCGGCACCTTAGTTTTGAGAAGAGTCTTACCGTCGGTGTCTGCTACAATTGACATTTCTAATGATACTTTGTTCATATAAAAGATAATATATTATTATTATGCATTATCAACTATTGACTTAAGATTAGATGTACCAGCAATATCCTCACTTTCATCAGGCATAACTTCCTCGACAGCACTACCATAAGCCCACTTCTCGCCAATAGCTTTCTCAATACCAGGTAAAATTTGCTTCCAGATATCTTCATTCTTACGCCAATTTTTATAGAATCCTATCTTCTCACCGTTAGCCAAGGTATATGTAGACCCTGTTTGAATTACGATTCCAAAGCCTACAGCGAGATCCAATAAGCCATAGTGCTTATCGAGACCTGACCTAAAACTAAGATACATTTCTGTTTGAAGGTATTGTTGAATAAATCTGTTTTTTACCGTAAGAGCTCGTAGAATTACACCCGGGTAATTCCGCTGACCAACAGTTAGCTCACCGTCCGTAGTCTTGCCCTCGTCAGTCTTTTCCGGTTTACGTGCAAGCTGCACTGTCACTGACGGCAGGTAAGTTACGCTCTTACCTCCAGGTTGAATCTTAATAATAGATTCATACATTGCACTAGGATCATCGTAGGTATGATTGGTACAGATAAATGTTGTTTGAGTATAGGCTGCAAGCTGAGTACAGGTACGTAAAAGAGATTTAATCGACCGTGCGCGGGTACCCATATCCATGGACGTACTCTCCTTCTCCATTCGATTAAAACTAAGTTCATTCTCTAAATTGCCGAGAGAGTCAATAGCTACAATAAACTTGCCTGTTATTCCTACTTCCTTAGCCTTGGTTAAGAACTTATAGATAGAATTTCTCGTTTGTTCAATACTAAAACACGGTACATACTTTACTTTGGAAGTATCTAGGCCAAGATTCTGCGCAGATTCTTTATCAATAGCATTCTCTGTATCAAAAATTACAACTGTATAACCGAGTTTTTGCGCATTGGCGAGAGTTCGCATAACGATATACGTCTTACCGGTCATCGACTCACCACATATCATAGTAAGACGGTTCTTAGGAATTCCGCCGTATAGAGAGCCGCTAATAATTGCGTTGAGTGGCATTGATCCGGTATCAATCCACTCGTTAACTGTCGAGAGTGTACTCTTATCAAGAAACGTAGCGTAAGGGCTAATAGTATCAATTTCTGCTAGAACTTTTTGAATGTCTTTATCCATATATGAAGTATAACGTATAATTATATTAAATCAAAAAAAAAGAGAAGCCTTGTGGCTTCTCTTTTAACAATCTTTAAAGTTAAGAATATTAACTACACCCGAAGAGCTCAGTCTTCGAATAGCTTGATAACCTTAGCTTCCGTAGCAGGCTGGACTGCTGGTTTAGTCAGGATGTTTTGATACTGCACAATAAGCCGATCGTCTAGCTCGAGATTAGGGCTAGTAGTAATATTAGCCTTATTAAAGGTCCAAACAACAGGATCTACATTTTTAACGAATTCCTTAAAGAACAAAGGAATACTCTGTACATTCAGTTGTCCGTTTTGAGTCGGCTGTACGTAGATTTGCGCAGGATCAGATACAGATAGATGTGTATCAGTCTCACTCACGTACGCGCCGTGAATAATTCTGCCGGTGTTGTCGAGAAATGTTACAATTTTGGTTTGTGCCATGTAAATATATACATTAATTTGGTATAAGTTCAACTATTGAGCATAAATATTTATACAAATATGTCTAGTCAATATAAAGGTAATGATACAAGGTGTTTAACTGAGGCGTACTCTCAGGTTAGAGAAGGCGCTTGGGATCGACTAAAGGCACGGGGATCACAAGCTCTCGGAGCACTTGGAGGACTCGGTGACCGAGCTGCAGGTACTGTTCGCGGTGCAATGGCTGGCGCTACAGGCAATGTAGCCGGCGTTAACGCCGCGACACAACAAAGAGCTGCGGGCGCCACGGCGGGTGATATCGCAAAATTACAGTCATATCGACAATCAGTTGCTGCCAAGGTTAAATCTTTGCGTAATGAAATTGACTCAGACTTGAAGGGGCTGGGTATAAATGCTTCAATAGATACTGCCCAGCTTACTAACGGACTTGATTCAATTGATACCGGATTTAAAACAGCTATTAATAAGTTAGCTACACCAGCACCTGTCGCTAACCCGTTTGCAGCTAAACCGCCTACTGAGCCTACAACTGCAACCGCACCTGCAACTGCACCTGCAACTGCACCTGCAACTGCACCTGCAACTGCACCTGCAACTGCACCTGCACCTGCAACTGCAACTGCACCTGCACCTGCAA